>VAPK010113390.1_pt1 | contig 10616 bp, 9 predicted proteins | sample 3395031 | NCBI WGS metagenome assembly VAPK01 (sample SAMN08290443, study PRJNA428436) | hydrothermal vent metagenome | isolation source: Deep-sea hydrothermal vent chimney 1 | place: Pacific Ocean: Juan De Fuca Ridge
CTCAATGCCAGAGAGCTGGTAAGACAGATTTATCTCGACGAAAAAATCGAAAACTACATAACTGATATCGTTTTTGCCTCCCGTTATCCGGATGAATATCATCTGGCAAAATTCTCAGGTATGATTTCTTACGGTGCTTCACCACGTGCAAGTATCAACCTGGCACTGGCTGCCAAGGCACTGGCATTTATCAAAAAGCGGGGTTATGTCATTCCCGAAGACATCCGCTCCATTGCACATGATGTGATGCGACACCGTATCGGCCTTACTTACGAAGCCGAAGCTGAAAACATTACCAGTGAGGATATTATCAACGAAATCCTGAATTCGGTCGAAGTACCGTAAGCCATTAATATCGGGCTGGTTCAAAAATAAGTTTGGGTAAAAACTTTTGCGGATAGCATAAAACAGAGGTAAATTGGAAGCACAGGAATTATTTAAAAAGGTTCGTAAGATTGAGATAAAAACGCGGGGACTGTCCAAACAGATATTCTCTGGTGAATACCACAGCGTTTTTAAAGGCCGGGGAATGGCTTTCAGCGAGGTGCGCGAATACCAGTTTGGCGACGATATCCGCAGCATCGATTGGAATGTTACTGCACGTTTCAACCATCCGTTTGTGAAAATTTTTGAGGAAGAACGGGAACTGACAGTCATGTTGCTGATCGATGTGTCGGGCTCCAATCTTTTCGGAACACATGGACAGCTAAAACAGGAGGTGGTAACTGAAATAGCAGCGACACTCTCCTTTTCAGCTATTCAGAATAACGACAAGGTCGGGGTAATTTTCTTTTCCGATAAAATAGAAAAGTTTATTCCGCCTAAAAAAGGTTCTTCACACATCCTGCGGATTATCCGGGAACTGATTGATTTCAAAGCCGAAAACAGCGGCACTAACATTGCCGAAGCATTGCGTTATCTGACCAATGTGATTAAAAAACGAGCCACTGCTTTTCTGATTTCCGATTTTATGGATGATGGTTTTGAAAAAGCTGTGCAGATTGCCAACCACAAGCATGACCTGATTGCAATTCGTGTGACCGACCGCCGCGAAACGACTATGCCCAACGTGGGAATGGTGCGTATGTTGGATGCTGAAACGGGAAAACAAATGTGGGTGGACACCGGAAGTGCGGCCATGCGCCGGCAACTGAGTCGATGGGCAAACAGTAAAAGCCGTGAACTGGATACTCTGTTTTTCAAACTTGGTGTTGATATGGTGAAAGTATATACCGGCGAAGATTATGTGAAGCCGCTCATGAATATGTTTAGAAAAAGAGAGGCAAGAAGCTGATGACGACATGAAAAGGATGAATATTAGACATACAGGTTTGTTGATTTTGATGCTCACAGCTTTTGTGGTTGTTCGCGGCCAGAACATGGTACCACTGAAAGCGACAGCTTCGCTGGATACTACAGCCATTATGATAGGCGACCAGATCGGACTGAACCTGACCCTGAAAGTGCCTGCCGGAACGCAGGTTATTTGGCCTGTGCTTGGTGATACTCTGGTTCCCCATGTGGAAATCATAAAACGCGGCAAAACGAACAGTACGTTGAAAAACAATGCGTTGACATTGAAACGCCGGCTGATGGTTACCTCTTTTGATTCGGGATATTTCAACATTACACCGATGAAGTTTCAGGTACGACTACCCGGGAGCAACAAGGTGGATACAGTGGCTACGCAAGATTTGTTTTTGCAGGTTTACACGCCAGAGGTAGATACCTCCAAGGCATTTAAAGTTATTAAGGGGCCTGTTGCCGAGCCTTACACGTTTGGGGAAATTCTGCCATGGATTTTATTGGGATTGCTGGTGATTGCCGGTATTGTTTTCCTGATTTGGTATCTGCGCAGGCGGAAAAAGAACCAACCGCTGTTTGCCCGCAAATCCAGGCCCAAACTACCTCCGTATGAAGAAGCCATTCAGCGGCTCGAAGAAGTGCGGCTTTCCAGAATGTGGCAGGCAGGCAAGTTGAAGGCTTACCACTCGGCCATCACAGACATTATGCGCATTTATGTGGCACGGCGTTTCCGGTTCGATGCCCGCGAAATGACCTCAGGAGAGATCATTCAAAACCTGGAAAAAAAACCGGCAGTGAACAAAGAAGCACTGTCCAAAGTACAAAGTGCTTTCGAGTTGGCAGATTTGGTAAAATTTGCCAAACTGAAACCTTCACCTCTGGAAAACGATACCAGCCTGAACTATTGTATTGATTTTGTGAACGAAACCAAAGTTGTACCGCAGGAAGTGCCGGCTGAAACGGGAGCAGAAGATACTCCTGCTAAAATCGAAACACAAACGGAAGAAAAAGTGAAACCGGAAAATAAGGAGGAGAAATAGCAATGTTTGGTATAGAGACATGGAGAAATCCGGATTATTTTTATCTGCTGCTGCTGATACCGCTACTGATAGCCTGGTATGTGTATCGCTTTCGCAAAAGTACGCCAGAGCTGCTTTTTTCGGGGCTGAAACCTTTTGAAGGGACTTCGCCATCGTTGAAAACGCGGCTTATCCACAGCTTGTTTGTGCTTCGTATGCTGGCACTGACACTGCTGGTTATCGCGCTGGCCGGTCCACAAAAGATATCCTCAAGGAGTAATATCAATATTGAAGGTATTGATATTGTTATCGCACTGGATGTGTCGGGGAGTATGCGTGCCCGCGATTTCCAGCCCGACCGCATCGGCGCAGCCAAAAAAATTGCTGCACAATTTATCGATGGTCGTCCCAACGACCGCATCGGACTGGTGATTTTCAGTGGCGTTGCCTTTACGCAAGCTCCGCTTACCCTCGACCACTCTGTCCTTAAAAATCTTCTGAAACAGGTACACAGCGGTATGATTCAGGATGGAACAGCCATTGGTGATGGCCTGGCTACGGCAGTCAGCCGGCTGAAAGATTCAAAAGCACGCTCGAAAGTAATTGTACTACTCACTGATGGGGTGAACAATTCAGGTGCTATTGACCCGGAAACGGCTGCCGAACTCGCTAAAATGTATGGAATACGGGTTTATACCATTGGAATTGGCACGTATGGCTATGCTCCTTATCCTGTACAGACGCCCTATGGTATCAAAATGCAGCAAATGAAAGTACAGATTGATGAGGCACTCTTGAAAGGGATTGCGAAGGAAACCGGTGGAAAATATTTTCGGGCTAATAATAATAATAAGCTGAAAGCCATTTTTAAGGAGATTGATAAACTGGAAAAATCTAAAATTAACATACAACAGTTCCACAAAAAATATGAGCTGTATTTTCCGTTTGCTTTGGCGGCTCTGCTGATTTTTGTGCTGGAGATAAGTTTAAGGTATTTGTTTTTTAGAAGATTACCGTAAAACAAAAGAGGAGAAAATGATTCAATTTGAACATATAGGGTTTTTTTGGGCATACCTGCTGTTGTTGTTTTTTATGCTGATTTACTGGCTTTTTACGGGCTGGAAAAGGCGGACAATGAAACGGTTTGGCGACAAGTTGCTGATGGAACATCTGATAAGACATCAGTCTGCTACACGGTCGGCCTTACGGTTTTTGCTGCTGCTCTTTGCCTTGTTTTTTTTGATTACCGGCATTATTGATCCCAAAGTGGGTACAAAAGTGGAAACTGTGAAGCGCAAAGGCATTGACCTGTACATCGCATTGGATGTATCCAATTCCATGCTGGCAGAAGACATCCAACCTAACCGGCTGAGTCGTGCCAAAATGGCTATTTCCAACCTGATAGATAAGCTGGATGGCGACCGTATCGGACTGATAGTTTTTGCGGGACGTGCTTACAAGCTGCTGCCGCTCACAACCGATTATTCTGCTGCAAAACTTTTTCTGTCGTCGGTGGATACCAAAATTGTTCCCGTGCAGGGAACAGCCATTGGGTCTGCCATCAATTTGGCTACATCTTCCTTCGAAAAGGACAAACACAATAAAGCGATTATCATTATCACCGATGGTGGAAACCATCAGGGTAACCCTTTTCTGGCCGCCAAAATGGCTGCTGAAAAAGGTATTAAAGTATTCACCATTGGCATGGGATTGCCCGAAGGAGCACCAATTCCTATTTACGATGCACAGGGTAACCGGACATTTTTAAAAGACAAACAAGGCAAGGTGGTGATTACCAGGCTGAATGAGCAGATGTTGCAGGAAATTGCCAACGCAGGCCATGGAACTTATGCCCGCGCCAACAATGCCAGTGTGGGGTTGACCAAAATCTTAAAAAATATCAACCACATTCAAAAACAGGAACTGGCTACCAAACAATTTACCGATTATGCACATCATTTTCAGCTGTTTCTTGCTTTTGCTATCTTCTTCCTTGTGCTGGAGTTGTTGCTGATTGAGCGTAAGTCAAAGTGGGCTGAAAAAATTGATTTTTTTGGAAAATGAGAAAGAAAGAAAAAATAAAACTGCTTTTTATCCTGATGCTGGGACTTCTTTCGGCCGGAGCTTCCGCACAGAGTGCCAGGACTCTCATACGAAAGGGAAACAAACTGTATGAGCAGAAGAAATTTTCCGAGGCAGAAGTACAATATCGTAAAGCGCAGGCTAAAAATCCAAAATATGAAAAGAGTACTTTCAACCTTGGCGATGCTGTTTATCAGGAGAAAAATTATAAAGGAGCAGAGAACTTTTTTAAAAACCTGATTCAAAAGACCAAAACTCCCGAATATAAAGCCAATGCGTGGTATAATCTTGGGAATACTTTCATGAAGCAAAAGCAGTATGAGAAAAGTATCGGCTCTTATATTCAGTCTTTAAAACATCAGCCTGCGGATATGGATGCCAAATATAACCTGACCTACGCCCGTAAAATGCTGAAAAAACAAAAACAACAGAAAAAGAAACAAAAGCAGAAAAACAAGAACAAGAACAAAAAGAATCAAAATAAAAAGAAAAATCAAAATAAGAATAAACAGAAACCTCAGAATAAGCAGGGAAATCAGAAAAAGAACAGCCGGAAAAAGCAACAGCAAATTTCGCCACAGGAAGCTCAGCGGATTTTGAATGCTTTGAAAAATAATGAGAAGAACACACTTAAAAAGCTTGAAAGAGCTAAGGCCAAAGCAAAAGCTGCAAAAGCGAAACCAAATGTTATTAATTGGTAAAAGCTCGATGACGATGTTTGTTTTGGTGCAATATTTGATAGAAATGCGCAATGGATATAATCCTTATTTTTGAATAAAATTTATGGCTTAAATGAAAAAGAGGGGATTTTATATTATTTTCCTGATGTTGTTTGTCGCACAGAGTGCCTGGGCTGGTAAAGAAGTTACTTTCACCGCAAGGGCAAGGCAGCAGGTGTTGGTTGGCCAGCAGTTTCAGATTCTGTTTGAGGTGAATGCCAACGGCAGGAATTTTACGCCTCCCGCCGATTTTGGCGGCCTTGAAATTTTATCCGGGCCTAATACCTCCAGCAGCTCCAGCATCCAGTTTATCAACGGAAAAATGAGCCAGTCATATTCCATGACTTATTCTTACATTGTCATGGCTACCAAGCCGGGCACAATAACCATCGGATCGGCAACTATAAAGGTGAAAGGGAAACGACATGCTTCTAATACGTTGAAAATTAGTATTCTGAAATTTAGTTCGTCTGCTAAAAGCCAAACAGGCAGCCCGGGCGCCCCAAAGCAAAATAGTACTGGAGCCGTCTCCACTCAAACTCAGTCAAGCCCCAATACCAAAATAAGCAACAAAGATGTATTCATAAAAGCCACGGTCAACAATACCCGCCCTTATCTTGGCCAGCAGGTGGTGGTTACCTACCGTATTTATACCCGTGTTCCGGTGACTAACCTGAGCATTAATAAGGTAGCTTCGTTCAAAGGCTTTTGGTCGAAAGACCTTTTGGGCAACAGCTCCTCTTTGCAGCAACACAACGAAACCATTAACGGACAGAAGTATGTGGTGGCGGTCATCCGTAAACTGGCTCTGATACCTCAACAAACCGGAAAGCTGGTGATTGACCCCATGGAGCTGGATTGTGCTGTTCAAATTCGTGCGAAAAGCCCATCAGGCAACTCAGGAAACCCTTTTAACTCCTTTTTTAACACTCCTTTTTTTAATCAAAATGTTAGAAACGTAAAAAAAACACTGGTTTCCAATGCCCTGCATTTTAAAGTAAAACAGCTCCCTGCCAGGGGAAAACCGTCATGTTTTTCAGGTGCCGTTGGTGATTATACTTTTAATAGCAGCATCAACAAAACGGATTTGACAACCAACGATGCCCTTACGCTTGATATCACCGTCAGCGGGCGCGGAAATATTGAATTGATAAGCGCACCACAGGTAAAATTTCCTTCTGATTTCGAGACTTACGATCCTAAAATTTCTACAAAAATTAACAAATCCGGCACTGGAGTATCCGGGACGAAGAAATTTGACTACCTCGCCATCCCGCGGACAGCAGGCGACTTTACCGTCAAACCGGTGAAGTTCTGCTTTTTTAATCCCAAAGATAAGAAATACCATGTTTACCAGACCAAAACCTACCACATTCATGTGAAAAAAGGGAAAGGTATGGGCGTGACCTATTCAACTACCGACCAGCAGGGCATCCATATCCTTGGAAGAGATATTCGACATATTAAAGAAGGTACGTTCGATTTGCGGCCTGCCAACGACTTCCTTTTCGGAACGACATTGTATTATGTTCTTCTGGCCTTACCGATAGTCCTGCTGCTGATAGTTTTGCTACTTTGGAATACGCTGAAAAAACGGAAAGCCAACGTGTCTCGGGCCAAAAACCGGAAGGCACAAAAGATTGCCCGCAGCCGCCTGACTCTGGCACAGAAGATGAAAAAACAGGGCAATGACCGTGCATTCTACGACGAAATCGCCCAGGCATTGTGGGGTTATATCTCCGACAAGTTCAATCTGCAAAAAGCCAACCTTTCCATGGATTCGGTGAAAGAGTTGCTGGAACAGAAACAGGTAGCCCCGGAAACCATTCAGGCATTTATGGATACGTTGAATAGTATTGAATATGCCCGTTTTGCCCCGGGTGATACCAAAGGGAAAATGGAAAATATTTACACAGAAGCATTACATGCCATTATGCAGGCCGAAAAGTCATTAAAATAAGTTGACAAATGAAACGGATAGGAAAACATATTTTATTGTTGATGTTGGTGGTTGTTTCCCTTCATGCTTCGGCCATCAACCCCGATTCGCTGATAGTCCGGGCAAACCGTGCTTACGACCAGCAGCAGTATGATTCTGCCATAAATATGTATCAGCGTGTCTTGAAACAGGGACTTGTTTCTCCAAAACTTTATTTCAACCTTGGGGATGCCTATTATCGTAAAAAAGATATGCCCTCCGCTATCCTCTATTTTGAAAAAGCCAGGAAACTGGATCCCAACAACGCAGATCTTCAGTACAACCTGAATCTGGCCAATACCATGATTCCCGATAAAATAGTGAAAGTACCTGAGATGTTTCTCAAGCGTTGGTGGAATTATTTTTATAACCTGTTTGATGCTAACACCTGGGCTGTGCTTTCACTGATCTCGCTGGCAATTTTTGTTCTGCTTGTGGGGATATTTATCTTGTCGCGGGGACGAGGTACACGGAAAATCTCATTTTTTATCGGTATATTGATGCTGCTGGTTACGGTAGCTGCTTTTGGGCTGGCCTCACAGAAGTCCTATTATATGCAGCATCACAACGAGGCCATTATCTTCACACCTACCATCACCGCCAAAAGTTCGCCTACAGCCAATTCAGTTGACCTGTTTGTGATTCATCAGGGTACCAAAGTTCGTCTGATGGATGAGGTGGATGGCTGGGAAAAGATTAAGTTACAAAATGGCAGTATTGGTTGGCTACCGAAACAATCTATGAAAAAGATTTAATGCTGCATTTCGAAAAATAAATAATAGAATCTCTGCTTTCCTGATTTTGCTTTTCTCCGCTTGCCACTCTTTTGGAATTTCTTAGTTTTGCTAACCAAAATTTAAGACAATCATGATGGAAAAATTAAAGGAAGCAGTAAGCTTTCTCAAAAGCAAAGGCATCGAAAAGCCGGAAATTGGTATTATTCTCGGAACCGGATTGGGAAGTCTGGCCAACGATGTACAGGTTGAAATAAGCCTGGATTACAAGGACATTCCTCATTTTCCTTTGTCAACCGTTGAGTTTCACTCCGGAAAACTGATTTATGGTGAACTGGGCGGTAAAAAGGTGCTGGTGATGAATGGCCGGTTTCATTTTTACGAAGGATATACGCTTCAGGAGGTTACTTTCCCGGTTCGTGTTATGAAAATGTTGGGAATCAACTATTTGTTTGTCTCCAATGCTGCAGGTGCCATAAACTTAGATCTGCCCAAAGCTTCGTTGATGATTATCGACGACCACATCAATATGCTTCCGGGTAGTCCGCTTGTGGGAAAAAATCTGGATGAGCTGGGACCGCGCTTTCCCGATATGAGCCGGCCGTATGATCCTGAACTGATTTCCCTTATGGAAAAGATAGCAGAGGAAAAAGGTATCGAAATCAACAAAGGCGTTTATGTGGCCTGGATTGGTCCCAGCCTGGAGACCCGTGCCGAATACCGGTTTATAAAGCTTATGGGCGCCGATGCTGTGGGTATGTCCACTGTTCCCGAAGTTCTTGTGGCTAACCACATGGGCATGAAAGTAGCTGCTGTTTCGGTCATTACCGATAAAGGCGATCCGGACAATCTGCATCCTGTCAATATCGACGACATCATTCAGAATGCTATGATAGCTGAAAAAGATTTGGTTCTTTTGTTTGAGTCGCTTATCCGTGAGCTGTAATAATCTGATCGGTAAAAAAGCTTGTCTGGTAACTTTTGGTTGTTATTTTTAAACAAATTCACTATTTTTGAAGAAAAATAAGCGCTATGCCTGATTTTCCCACACTTACTTTGCCCGTCTTGCTGGAGACCACCACTAAGCAACATGCCCAACGACCTGCCGTCGCTTTTATAGGAGAAAAGCCTATTTCTTACAAGGATTTCCTTACAAAATCCAAAGCTGTTTCGGCAATGCTTGAAAAGTTGGGAGTGCAGCCCGGCGATCGTGTTGCTTTGCTGAGTGCGAACATGCCCCATTGGGGGATAGCCTATTTTGCCATTGTTTCCATGGGCGCTGTGGTGGTTCCTCTGCTGCCTGATTTTTCGGGCGAGGAGATAAAAAATGTGCTTCGTCATTCACGTACTATGGTGCTTTTCGTTTCGAAGGGGCTGGTGTCAAAGATTGCTTCCTCCAATATCCACTCGTTGAAATACAAAATCACTATGGAAGATTTCAGTCTGATGGAAGGAGAACCAGAAGTTGTTTTTGATGAGGATGCTGTTCCGGAGAAAAAATATCCGGTAGCTGAAGATGACCTGGCAGCCATAATTTATACTTCGGGAACTACCGGAAAGTCGAAAGGTGTCATGCTGACACACAAAAATATTGTTTTCAACGCGATAAAAAGCCGTACAATTCAGGAGATTCATGATAAAGATCGTTTTTTGTCTGTGTTGCCTTTGTCGCATACGTACGAAAATACCATCGGCTTTATTTTGCCACTTATCTGCGGTTCTTGTATTTATTACCTGAAACGGGTCCCTTCACCGTCGGTGTTGCTCCCGGCTTTTCAGCAGGTGAAGCCTACGATGATGCTGACGGTTCCACTGATTATTGAGAAGATTTACCGGGCTAAAATTTTACCCGCTTTTATGGATAAAAAAATGATAAAGATGCTCTATAGTAAACCGTTTTTCAGAAAAAGGCTAAACCGGATGGCCGGCAGGAAACTTATGAAAACTTTTGGTGGTGAGTTGAAATTTTTTGGTATAGGCGGCGCTAAAATTAATGAGCAGGTGGAGAAATTTCTTCTCGAAGCAAAATTCCCTTATGCCGTGGGCTACGGGTTGACGGAAACAGCACCTCTGCTGGCGGGTTTCGGCCCTAAAGAAGCACGCTTGCAGGCAGCCGGAAAAGTATTGGAAGGCGTGGAAATAAAAATTTATAACCCCGATAAAACCACCGGAGAAGGTGAAGTGTGGGCGCGCGGAGCTAATGTGATGAAAGGATACTACAAAGAACCTGAACTGACGGCTCAGGTTTTGACGGAGGATGGCTGGTTTCGTACCGGCGACCTTGGTGTCTTCGACAAAGAGGGCTATCTGCATATCCGCGGACGTTCTAAGAATGTGATTATCGGTCCGGGTGGCGAAAACATCTATCCCGAAGAAATAGAGTCGGTTATCAATAACTTTAAGCATGTGTTAGAATCGCTGGTGATTGAGCAGAAAGGTAAGCTGGTGGCACTGGTTCATTTTGACAGGGAGGAAATTGAGAAAAAATATCAGGAAATAAAAGAGGGGTTTTCAGATTATGTTGAGAACGCTTATAATGAGCTGAGTACCGATTTGAAGGAATATATCAACAACCGGGTAAGCCGTTTTTCCAAAATCCAGCGAATTATTCCTCAAAAGGAAGAATTTATTAAAACGGCTACAAAAAAGATAAAACGATTTTTGTACAACGAAAAAATGGAAGAAGATGGGAAACGTGTATAATACGCCGATGTTTACATCGGAAGTATTGAAAGATCAGGTAATTGTGGTGACAGGTGGAGGATCGGGTCTGGGGAAA
>VAPK010539816.1_pt1 | contig 10616 bp, 8 predicted proteins | sample 3395031 | NCBI WGS metagenome assembly VAPK01 (sample SAMN08290443, study PRJNA428436) | hydrothermal vent metagenome | isolation source: Deep-sea hydrothermal vent chimney 1 | place: Pacific Ocean: Juan De Fuca Ridge
ATAAAATATTTTTTATCGAAGATACCAAGCGTAGCTTATTAGTGGTGTTAAATAATTAAAGAGTGAAATGGTAATGAAAAACAAACATTTGACATATTACAATTCAAACGAAGAAAAATGGAATGTGATTACGCATGCTATCGGATTGGTGTTAAGTATTATAGCACTGGTACTGTTAATTATTCATGCGAGTACTCATGGTACTACCAAGCATATTGTAAGTTTTACTATATTCGGAGCAAGTTTAATTCTATTGTATTCTGCTTCCACTTTTTATCATTATACTCAAAACCCTGAGCTTCGTAAAAAATTAAATATTTTAGATCATGCTTCAATTTATGTGCTGATAGCGGGTACTTATACACCATTTACTTTGGTGACCTTAAAAGGTTGGTTGGGTTGGACAATTTTTGGGGTTACTTGGGGTATTGCGATAATTGGAATTGTATTGAAATTATTTTATACAGGTAGATTTGAAAAACTTTCTACCATTGCGTATGTAGCTATGGGGTGGATTATCATTTTTGCAATAAAACCACTCATTGCAAGTTTGCCTTTGAACGGATTGTATTGGTTGGTTGCAGGAGGTGTTTTCTATACTGTTGGAGCAATTTTATATAGTATTCCTAAACTAAAATATAATCATGTAATTTTTCATGTATTTGTACTCTTAGGGAGTTTTTCACACTTTATGGCTGTATATTATTATGTGTTGTAGAACCATTTAATCCTTCCAGCGTTTAAAACGCTGGAAGGGTTGTTGTAAAATTGTTAAACAGCCTCCTTTTGATGTAACAACCGTGTTAGTTTGATGGATAGGTCTAACAAAATTAGTTTCGCATTTCCGTTTCTTTCTATATGATAAATAGCAGTATTTAGCTCATTTGAAATGTCTAAAATATTTCCACTATGTATAAACGGAGCAAATTTATCTAAGTCGAAATTTGCTATCGAAGGTTCTAAAAAAACTAAAGAATCTGCGGCATAATTCTTCAACATTGCTTGTCTAAAAAATTGCAAGCAGTAATTTAAAAAGCTTTTTTGAGTTTCTCTACCTGTTTTAGCAATAGTTTCACTCCAAGAAATTAACTCTTGAATAACGGCAGCATTACCTTTAGCTTTAAAAGCAGTTCTTATCCATATAATAAACCATTGTTCAAATTGCTGATCGTTGGTACTGTTGTGTAAAATATGGACTGCTTTGTTCCAATCACCATCACATTGATGAGCAATTTTTCTTGCTTCGGCTTCAGAAATTCGTTCTCTTTCTATCAAAGCATTGGTGATATGATTTTCACTCAACGGATTTAATTTTACCTCTTGGCAACGTGATAAAATGGTATCAATAATCTGCTCTTTATTTTCAGTAATCAAAAGTAGAATTGTTTTGTTTGGTGGTTCTTCAATCAGTTTTAATAATTTATTGGCAGCAGCTATATTTAATTTTTCAGCCATCCAAATAATGATAATCTTATATCCTCCTTCATAAGATTTTAAGGCTAGTTTTTTTACAATATTTTCAGCTTCATCAACACCAATTTGTCCTTGTTTATTTTCAATACCTAACTGGCCATACCAATCTGATAAATCTCCATAAGAGTTGTTTTCAATAAAACTTCTCCAGTCTTCTAAAAATAAATCACTTACCGGATGCCTTTTTACATTGTCTGTAGTTGCTACAGGAAAAGCAAAATGCAAATCAGGATGCATTAATTTATTCAATTTCAAGTTGCAAGTAGCATCACCATTGTTATTTTCACCATCAGTATTTTGACATAAAACATATTGGGCATAGGCAATAGCTAGAGGTAAAGCACCAGTACCTTTAGGAGCAACAAATAATTGAGCATGAGGTATTCTACCACTTTCAGCAGCATAAAAAAGTTGTTTTTTTACAATTTCTTGACCAATAATATCAGTAAAAAGCATAAAATTTTAAATAGATTTCAAAAGTAGCTAAAACACAGCCATTCACCAAACTGATGTAAGTGATGATTTTTTGAGAGGAAAACTTCTGATTTCTGACTCCTGTCTTCAAGCTCAAGACTTTCTAACTATTTCTTTAAAAGTGTAAATGTTTTATAGCTACTATCCGTTTTATCGGTAATTTTTAAAAAGTACATTCCTTTAGACAGAAATTGTAAGTCTAATTCATCAGAAAAGATGTTTTTTTCAACTACTTTTTGACCTAAATTATTAAAAATAGACATTTTGTAATTATTGGTATTCAAATCAAATCCAGTTAATTTTAAGGTACTTTCAAATGGGTTTGGTGCTATTGAAACTTTATTTAATTCATGATTTTCTACACCTAAAGCAGTAACAATTTTAAATGTTTTAGTGATAGTTTGTCCTTGATAAGAAGATTCAAATTTCCATACCCCTAAATCAGCTAAATTATCCCATGTCCAATACCAGTACGATGAGTTAAAAGTATCTACAAAATCAAATGTCCAAGATGAATGTACTGTGCCATTTGGCTTATATAATTTATAGCTTGCGGTTGTTCCGCTCAATTGATCTTTATAGTAGGATGCTGTGTAAATAGGAGTATTTGGTAAAAATTGATCAGTAATATTTGGAACTTCAATTTCAGGACATGCTAGATTAAAACTAGGAGCTACACTATGTGTGAAAATTGCATTGATATGAGGCTCGTAATAATTGGGCTGGTTTTTCCATAACGAAGTGCCACTAGAGCATTCACCTTTAAAAGGATCAACTAAATTATTATTACTGTCATAGACCTCAAAATGTAAGTGTGGGCCTGTAGAATTTCCAGAACTACCAATATTTCCTAAAAACTCACCTTCGGCAACATTTTCTCCCTTTAATTTAGAAGTTAAACTTCCTTTTTTTAAATGACCGTACCAAGCAATACTACCATCACTATGTTTTATATAAATAGCATTCCATTTGTTGTTATTAAAACTACAGCTCATGTCAAATTCACCATCATGTTTGTATATAATAGTTCCTGGTGCAGCTGCCACAACTTCGGCGATGTTATTTTGAAATTGATACCATGTAAATGGCCAAGTGAACATATCTGTTCCTTGATGATTGTAACCAGAATTAGTGTCATATGTTCTAGTACCACAATTATAATCTTCTTCTTTGTTTGGAAAATTCTGATCATGATCTACATAATTTGAAATTGCCCAAACATCAGTAAAACCAGTATTGTCTTTAGCTTTTACTGGCCAACTAAAACTAGGGGGTGCAAGAGCTGATTTTTGCCGTGATAGTTTGCCTTGTTGGATAAGGTTATTGATACTTTTTTGAAGTTCAATTTTTATTTGTGCCTTATCTTCTTTAGAAATACACGGTATATTGTCAGGATTGAATTTGTATTCACCTCCAACAGCGTTGCTTTCCAATTGCGAAAAACAGAAGAATGGAAAGACTAGAAAAGCCAATAATTGTATTTTTTTCATAATAAAATGGTTTTAAATGATACACTACAATTTCATCAAATAATTCTGGGAAGATTCATTTATACCAATTTAATTAAACAATTTCAATGCGACATTATTATGTTGAATTGGCATTACCCAAAGATACATTATTTTTAAATAAATCAATTAATAAATTTAATGTTATGAATAATAATTATATTTACAGATTAAATATGAATTTTACATTGAACAGAATAGCGTTCAATTCTAAATATAAGATACAAATATGAGCTGTAATAGTTGCTCTACAGATACTAACGGTACGCCGAAAGGATGTAAAAGTAATGGAAATTGTGGTACAGGCAGTTGTGATAAACTGACAGTATTCGATTGGCTTTCTAACATGACTTTACCTAACGGACAGTCAACTTTTGATATTGTAGAAGTCCGTTTTAAAAACGGAAGAAAACATTTTTATAAAAACGCAAAAAACTTACCTGTTGCTATTGGCGATACTGTGGCGGTAGAATCATCGCCTGGTCATGACATCGGTAGCATTTCTTTAACAGGAGAATTGGTTAAAATACAAATGCGTAAAAAAGCAATTGGTTTTGACAGTGAAGAAGTCATGCAATTGTATAGAAAAGCTTCACAAAGAGATATTGATATTTGGCAAACTTCACGTGAAAAAGAACAAGAAGTTCAGCGACAATCTAGATTGATTATTTCTAGATTGGGTCTTAAAATGAAACTATCCGATATTGAATTTCAAGGTGATGGTAATAAGGCTACGTTTTATTATACAGCTGATGATAGGGTAGATTTTAGGTTGTTGATTAAAGAACTGGCCTCTACTTTTAAAATCCGCATTGAGATGAAGCAAGTAGGTCTGCGTCAAGAAGCAGCTCGATTGGGTGGTATTGGTTCTTGTGGTAGAGAATTGTGTTGTTCGACGTGGTTAACCGATTTTAGATCTGTAAGTACCTCATCTGCCAGATACCAACAATTGTCATTAAATCCGCAAAAATTAGCAGGACAATGTGGTAAATTGAAATGTTGTTTGAACTATGAATTAGATTCTTATTTAGACGCTTTAAAAAAGATTCCGAAAACAGATGTATGGTTGCAAACTAAAAAAGGCACTGCTGTTTTTCAAAAAATGGATATTTTCAAAGGATTACTTTGGTATGCCTATAAAGACAACCCTATGCAATGGGTTACTTTAGACGCTGAGCAGGCAAGCGAAATTATAGCCTTAAATAAAGAAGGAAAAAAAGTAGATAGCTTAGAAATGTATGCTTCTAAGTTTGATGTAGTTATTGTTGAAGACACTACTTTTACAAATGTTGTGGGGCAAGATAGTTTGACTCGTTTTGATAAAAATAAAAGGAAAAGCAAGAGTAAAAGAAGAAATAATAACAGAAATAAAAATAGAAACAGTAACAACAGGAATAGAAATAACAAAAACAATAATACTAATACTAAAAACAACACCAACAATAAAAAAAATTCACCCCGCAAAAATGCGTAATATAACCATCATACTACTTTTAGTTATTATCACTTCGTGTAGTGATAACTTTGTTTTAGATACTTATAAATCTATGCCTAGTTCAGAATGGCATAAAGATTCTATTGTAAAATTTGAATTCAATCCTATTGATACGGTTTCAAAGAACAATATCTATATCAATCTTAGAAATAATAATGACTATGCTTACAGTAATTTATTTTTAATTGTTGCGATAGATTTTCCAAACAATTATAAAGTTGTAGATACGTTAGAATATGAAATGGCAGATGTAAACGGTAAGTTTTTAGGTGAAGGATTTACTGATTTAAAAGAAAATAAATTAGAATTTAAAACCAATGTCAATTTTCCAAGTACAGGTACTTATCGAGTGTCTATACAACAAGCCATGCGTAAAAGTGGAGATGTAAACGGTCTTGAAACATTAGTAGGGGTTACTGATGTTGGGTTGCAAATTGAAAAAATGAATACGAATGACTAAGAAAAAATCAGAGAATACAGCATTTAAGAAAATAACAAAATGGCTTTGGATTACTTTTATAGGCGGTTTTGTGTTATTGAGCCTCATATTTCTATTAGGATCTTTAGGTGTTTTTGGAGCATTACCAACATTTGAAGATTTAGAAAATCCGGAAAATAATTTAGCAACAGAAGTTATTTCTATTGATGGGAAAACCTTAGGTAAATATTATAAAGAGAATAGAACGCCAATTAGGTATAAGGATCTCCCAGAAAATTTAGTAAAAGCATTGGTTGCTACTGAAGATGTTCGTTTTTATGAGCATTCAGGTATAGATTTTTACGGTACAGCTAGGGCTGTTATCAAATTAGGTAGAGATGGTGGTGCCAGTACGGTTACACAACAATTGGCAAAATTACTTTTTCATGGCGAAGGCTCAAAAAATTTACCAAGCAGATTAATGCAAAAAGTAAAAGAGTGGATTATTGCCATCCGTTTAGAAAGACAATATTCCAAACAAGAAATAATTACCATGTATTTTAACAAACAAGGTTTCTTGTTTAATGCAGTAGGTATTCGTTCTGCGGCTCGTATCTATTTTGGCAAAGAGCCTAAAGAATTAAAAATGGAAGAAGCTGCTGTATTGGTAGCAATGCTTAAAAACCCTAGACAATACAATCCTCATAGAGAAATTTCAAAAGCTAAATCATTACTTCGTAGAAATGTAGTGTTGAAACAATTGGAAAGAAATGGTGATATTACGATGAGTCAAAAAGATTCTCTACAAAAATTACCAATGGTGCTAGATTTCACTCCAGAAGATACTGGTTATGGTGCTGCTACCTATTTTAGAGAATATTTAAGAAGCTTTTTAAAGGGTTGGGTAAAAGACAATAAGAAGCCTGATGGCTCTGAATATAATATTTATAGAGACGGATTAAAAATTCATGTAACCTTAGATTCTCGTATGCAAAAGTATGCAGAAGAAGCTATGGAAGAACATATGTCAAACCTACAACGTGTGTTTTTTAAAGTACAAAAAAAGAATAAAAATGCTCCGTTTTACGAATTGACAAAAAAGGAAGTGAAAAGATCTTTGACCTCTGCAATGAAACGTTCTAACCGTTACAAACGGATGAAAAAACAAGGTGTTTCTGAAGCTAAGATTGAAAAATCATTTGAAGAAAAAACAAAAATGCGTATTTTTTCTTGGAAAGGAGAAATAGATACTATTATGACTCCTCTAGATTCTATCAGGTATTACAAACACTTTTTACAAGCAGGGTTGCTTTCCGTTGAAGCTCAAACAGGTCATGTGAAAGCTTGGGTAGGCGGTATCAATTACAAACATTTTCAATACGATCATGTAAAACAGGGCAAGCGTCAGGTAGGTTCAACCTTTAAACCTTTTGTATATGCAACGGCTATCAACCAATTACAATTGTCACCTTGTGAAGAATTGTCAAATACCATTTGGACAATCCCACAAGGAAAATACGGTTTAACAAAAGATTGGGCTCCAGCAAATTCTGACCATAAATATGGCGGATTTAAAACATTAAAAAATGCCTTAGCAACCTCTACAAACGTAGTTACAGCCCAATTGATAGATAGAACCACTCCTGAGAATGTAGTGAAATTGGCAAAAAATTTAGGAATAGAAAGTGATATTATACCAGTGCCTTCTATTGCTTTGGGTACAGTTGATTTAACACTGTATGAAATGGCAGGTGCTTATAACACATTTCCAAGTAAAGGAATGTATGTAAAACCAATGATGATACTACGTATTGAAGATAAAAACGGAACGGTTTTATCTAATTTCACACCTAAAACTAAAGAAGTATTGAGTGAAGAAGCTGCTTATACAGTTGTAAATTTACTAGAAGGAGTTACACAATATGGTTCTGGTGCTCGCTTACGCGGATGGACTAGAAACCCAGATAGTATCGTAACTGGACATCCATACAATTTCAAGAATGCAATTGCAGGTAAAACAGGTACTACACAAAACCAATCTGATGGTTGGTTTATGGGCTTTGTTCCAAATTTAACAACTGGAGTTTGGGTTGGTGGTGAGGACAGAGCAGTACATTTTCCAGGTATTGGTAGAGGACAAGGTGCTTCAATGGCATTGCCAATGTGGGCATTATATATGAAAAAATGTTATGCGAATGAAGATTTGAAAATTAGCAAAAAAGCATTTAGTAAACCTGCAAATATGAAGATTGAATTAGACTGTGAAAAATACCAACAAAACAGTGTTGAAAATGACAGTACCGCTGTAGATGATTCTGATTTTTTCTAAATTTTTATACTATTGAAAGCCGCTTGGACACCAAATAAAGATTGTATTAAGCAAAGCAACATTTTTAAAATGATGCAAAAGCATGGTTTTAATACTTATATTGATTTTTGGAAATGGTCAATTGAACATAAAAATGAATTTTGGTCAGAAACCATTGACAATTTAGAAATTAAACTTTCAAAACCTTTTTCTACTGTTTTAGACCTTTCTAAAGGCGTTGAAGAACCACAATGGCTTAAAGATGCCCAATTAAATATTGTAGATAGTTGTTTTCAAAATGATACTGAGGCTATTACTATTGTTTATCAAGAAGAAAACAGAAGTCTTCAAAAAGTCACTCAAAATCAATTACTAACTTTAGTCAATAAAATTGCCAATAGTTTCCATAATTTTGGACTGAGTAAAGGCGATAAAATTGCCATTGATATGGCAATGACTTTAGAAGCAGTTGCCATCTATTTGGCAGCGATAAAAGCAGGGATTGTAGTTGCGACCATAGCTGACAGTTTTACTCCAAATGAAATTTCTGTTCGACTGAAAATCACAAACCCTAAATTAGTCTTTACACAAAATGTATTATTAAGAGCGGGTAAAACATTACCATTATATGAAAAAGTAATAGCAGCCAATGCTCCTAAAACGATAGTTGTTAAAGTTTCTGACCAACAAATTAAACTTAGAGATCATGATATTTATTGGACTGATTTCTTATCAAAGAATAGATCTTTTAAAAGTGTAGCTCAACATCCTGATGATACCATTACAGTTTTGTTTTCTTCGGGAACTACAGGTGAACCGAAAGCAATTCCGTGGACACATACTACACCAATAAAAAGTGCTTCAGACGGCTATTATCATCATAATATTCAAAAAAATGACGTCGTTTGTTGGCCTACCAACTTAGGTTGGATGATGGGTCCTTGGCTTATTTTTGCAACCTTAATCAATAAAGGAACGATAGCCTTGTATTACGGAGCACCGTTAGATAGAGCGTTTGGTGAGTTTGTTCAAAATGCGAAGATAAATATGTTGGGTATCGTACCGAGTATTGTAAAACATTGGAAAAAAACACAATGCAATGAAAATTTAGATTGGAATGCTATCAAGTGTTTTAGTTCTACAGGCGAAGTTTCTAATCCCACAGAAATGGAATATTTGATGCAACTGGCAAATAATAAACCTGTAATTGAATATTGTGGAGGTACAGAAATTGGCGGTGCTTATGTGACGAGTACTGTAATTCAACCTAATATTGCCAGTACATTTTCTACCCAAGCTTTAGGTGGTGAATTCGTTTTGTTAGACGATGAAAATAAATTATCCGATAAAGGGGAATTGTTTTTAATTCCGCCTATAATGGGATTATCAAATTCGCTTTTAAACAGAAATCATCACGAAGTGTATTTTAAAGATACACCAAGCTATAAAGGTCAAAAACTTCGTCGTCATGGCGATCAATTATTGCGTTTAGAAAATGGCTATTATAAAGCTCAAGGACGTGTAGATGATGCCATGAATTTAGGTGGAATCAAAGTAAGTTCTGTGCAAATAGAACTACTAATCAATCAATTAGACTTTATAAAAGAATCAGCAGCTGTTGCTGTTTCTCCTACGGGAGGAGGAGCAAGTTTATTGGTGATTTATTATGTAGAGAGTATATCTAACACACCAAAGAACGAAAGATTAAAAGCTACAAATAGTAGTATTAAAACAGGGTTAAATCCGCTTTTTAAAGTAACTGAATTGATAGAAATCGAAGCATTACCTAGAACAGCATCAGGCAAAGTAATGCGAAGAAAATTGAGGGATTTATTTGAAAGTTAATAAATGTCACGTAAAACAATACGCTAAGTACGCAAAGAATAATTATGACAGAAAATGATATTTCATATAAAATTATTGGAGCAGCTATTGAAATCCATAAAATAATAGGTCCAGGCTTATTAGAATCAGCTTATGAAAATGCCTTAGCTTATGAATTAAGAGAAATGGGTTTTGATGTTGTACAGCAAAAAGCAATGCCTTTTATATATAAAGAAGTCCGACAAGATGTTGGTTATAGAATTGATTTAATGATAAATAATAAAGTTATTATTGAAGTAAAATCTATTGAAAATGTTGCACCAGTTCATTTTGCTCAAACGTTAACATATTTAAGACTATCTAATTTAAAACTTGCTTTATTGATTAATTTTAACAGCAAAATATTAAAAGACGACATTCATAGAATTGTAAATAATTTGTAATAAATATCTATTCCTTGAATAGAAATCTTTGCGACCTTTGCGTGAAAATTCTTCGCGATCTTTGCGTGAAATAATTAAACTAAAATAATATGAACATTATATCTTACAATGTAAACGGTATTAGAGCCGCATTAAAAAAAGGATTTTTAGAATGGTTACAAGCAGCGAACCCTGATGTAATTTGTATACAAGAAACCAAAGCACATAAAGAACAATTAGACTTAGAAGTTTTTGAACAAGCAGGCTATCCGTATCATTATTGGTTTTCAGCACAGAAAAAAGGATACAGCAGTGTAGCCGTTTTGTCAAAAATTAAGCCCAATCATGTTGAATACGGTACAGGTATTGAAACAATGGATTTTGAAGGTAGAAACTTGCGTTTAGATTTTGATGACTTGTCGGTAATGAGTTTGTATCTTCCATCTGGTACTAATAGCCTCAGATTAGATTTTAAACTGAATTATATGGCTGAATTTCAAGAGTACATCTATCAGCTTAAAATAAAAATTCCTAGCTTAGTCATTTGTGGCGATTATAATATTTGTCATGAAGATATTGATATCCATAATCCGAAAATGAAAGGAGTTTCTGGTTTTTTACCTATAGAAAGAGATTGGATTGGCAAGTTTATTGATAGTGGTTTCGTAGATAGTTTTAGGCACTTCAATAATGA
>VAPK010129911.1_pt1 | contig 10614 bp, 8 predicted proteins | sample 3395031 | NCBI WGS metagenome assembly VAPK01 (sample SAMN08290443, study PRJNA428436) | hydrothermal vent metagenome | isolation source: Deep-sea hydrothermal vent chimney 1 | place: Pacific Ocean: Juan De Fuca Ridge
GCTAGGACACCTCTTATCCCCTGCGGGGGGAGGGGTATAAATTAAAGTGTTTAAAAAATATATGTTTAAAAAATTATCAGCTTCAGTGTTACAGGTATTAGCATTGGGTATTTGTGCAAGCATTTTTTTGTCATCCTGCGGTTTTCATCTGCGCGGGCTGGTGGAATTGCCGCCGGAGCTGAAGAGTATTTATATCGACGGCGGGCTGCCAAATAGTCAGATGCGTGAAATTCTACGGCAGAAATTGATTGCCTCAAACGTGGAGGTACTGGAGCAACGGCAGGATAAAGGTGCCGTGCTGCGTATTCTCAAAGATGAAACCACTCGCCGCATCGCGTCGATAAATGCGGCCGGTCAGCCAAATGAATATGAATTGAAGTACATGCTTTCTTATCAACTGGACGATGGCAAAGGGCAGCCCCTGCTGCTGGCTAAAAGTCTCAGCCAGTTGCGTACCTACCGTTATGATCCCAATAATATACTATCGGTGGAGGAAGAAGAGTACCGGATTAAAAAAGAAATGGCGCGCGCGGCAGTGAATCAGATGTTGCGACAGATCAGTGCGGGCATGCGTCATCGTGATCGCCTGGCTAATGGCGAAGATCCCACCCAGCCGACAACTCATCAACACGAGCCTGCCCCAGTGAATCCCACACCATGAGGTTAAGACCCGAACAACTGGAACAACAGCTGCAACAGGGATTAAAGTCGGTTTATCTGATCAGCGGGGATGAGCCTTTTCAGAGTGATATGGCCGCTCGCCAGATTCGTGAGGCCGCACAGGCTCAGGGCTATAGTGAGCGTGAACAGTTTCATGTGGATGCAAATTTCGACTGGGATCAGTTGCAGGCTTCAGCCAGCAACCTATCTCTGTTTGCTGAAAAGAAACTGATGGAATTACGCCTGCCTGCGGGCAAGTCACCCGGTGCGCCGGGCGGTAAGGCGCTGACGGCCTGGGTCGAAGCGGATAATACCGAAACCTTGTTATTAATCAGCATGGGCAAGCTGGATAAAAAACAGCAGTTGGCCAAATGGTTTAAAGCCCTGGACAAGGCTGGGGCTGTATTACAGATCTGGCCGGTGGATGCGGCAAAAATGCCAGGCTGGATTCAGGCACGGATGCAGTTTCGCGGCATGCAGCCGGATCAGGAAGCTGTGCAGCTATTAGCCGAGCGACTGGAAGGTAATTTGTTGGCCGCCGATCAGGAGCTGGAAAAATTACGCCTGCTCTGTGGTGAAGGCCGGGTAAATGCCGAGCAGGTGGAAGTGGCAGTATCGGACAGCGCACGCTTTGATGTGTTTGCCCTGGTGGATGCGGCACTACTCGGCGAGACCGCGAGGATGTTACGTATTTTTAATGGCCTGCGTGGAGAAGGGCTGGAACCCATACTGGTGCTATGGGCACTCACTCGGGAGATCCGCAGCCTCAGTGGCATGGCCTGGCAGGTGGCCCAGGGCAATAGTGTGGAACAGGTGCTGGGGCAGTATCGAGTCTGGAGTAACCGTAAAGCTCCAGTCTCCGCCGGATTGCATCGACATACGCTGCGCCGCTGGCAGGGAATGCTGTATCAGGCCGCCAGTGTTGAGCGCGTACTCAAAGGCCGCGCAACAGGCGCAATCTGGGATGAACTGGTACAATTAGGTTTGAAGATTGCGGGTGTGAATCTGTTGCCTCGCAAACTGGCGTGAGTAGATAGATTTTTTTCACCACAGAGGTCACGGAGGACACAGAGAAAATCTTTAATAAATTACCTGCCGCAAGTGGACAGGGTATTAGATGAATCAGCATAATTATTTTTTCGTCACTCCGGTGAATGCCAGAGTCCATGAGATAGAGACTGGATTTCGGCTTCCGCCGGAATGACGACAATCGCTGCAAGCAACGGGGAATTAAAACCTCTGTGGTGAAAAAGATTTTGATTAAATAACGATGGATATAAATGTGGATATAAAAGCATACATGGCCGACATCGGCCGCAAAGCACGCGCCGCGTCACGGCAGCTGGTAACTGCTACGACTGGCGTTAAAAATGATGCGCTGCTGGCGATTGCCGCACAGCTGGAAGAACAAATGGATGCACTGCTTAAAGCCAATCGCATCGACATGGAAGCTGGACGTGAGAAAGGTCTGGATGCCGCCTTGCTGGATCGGCTGGAACTTAACGAAGAACGTGTAAATGGTATGGCCGAAGGCCTGCGTCAGGTGGCCGCTCTGCCGGATCCTGTCGGTGAGATTACCAATTTAAATTATCGTCCTTCGGGTATTCAGGTAGGCAAGATGCGCGTGCCTTTGGGCGTGATTGGTATCATTTACGAATCACGTCCCAACGTCACTGCAGATGCGGCGGCGTTGTGCATGAAATCCGGCAATGCCGCGATTCTGCGTGGCGGCTCTGAGGCACTGAATTCCAATCAGGCCATTGCCTGCTGCATTCATCAGGGGCTGGAAACTGCTGGTTTGCCGGTGGATGTGGTGCAGGTATTAGAGACTCCGGATCGTGCTGCCGTAGGTGAGCTGATCAGCATGCCGGAATTTGTGGATGTGATTGTGCCTCGCGGCGGCAAGGGTCTGATCGAACGCATTAGTGCTGATGCGCGGGTGCCGGTGATCAAACATCTGCATGGTATTTGTCACGTCTATATTGATGATCGTGCCGATCTTGATAAAGCAATTGCCGTGGCCTTCAATGCCAAGACCCATCGTTACGGGGTCTGTAATGCGATGGAAACCCTGTTGGTGCATGAGGCCGTGGCGGCTCAGGTATTGCCAACACTGGCAGAGCAATATCAAAACGAAGGGGTGGAGCTGCGCGGTTGTGCGGCGACCCAGAAAATTCTCAGTGGCGGCATCAAGGCGGCCACAGAAGAAGACTGGGATACTGAATATCTTGCCCCGATTTTATCGGTTCTCGTGGTTGCCGATATTGCCGCTGCGATTGAACACATTCATCAGCACGGTTCTGGTCATACCGAATCGATCATGAGCGAAGACATTGGTCGGGCTCGTAGGTTTATGACCGAAGTGGATGCCAGCTCGGTGATGATTAACGCATCGACCCGTTTCGCCGATGGTTTTGAATACGGGCTGGGGGCAGAAATCGGAATCAGCACCGATAAGATACATGTGCGTGGCCCGGTGGGACTCGAAGGCCTGACCTCACAGAAGTACATCGTCATTGGCGATGGACATATACGAACATAGGGGCGAGTGACGAGTGACGAGGGACGAGGAAAATCAGAAAGTGCAAATTGTTGCTTGCCACTTGTTTTTTGTGCTTTATCAGTATGAATTGAAATTAGTGAGTGAGGAAAGAGCTCAGAAAATACCCTGTGTTTTTCCTCGTCACTCGTCACTCGTCACTCGTCACTCGCCGTGATCGGCATCTACGGAGGCACTTTCGACCCCATCCACTACGGCCATTTGCGTCCGGCACTGGATGTTTATCAGGCCCTGCCATTTTCGGAGATCCGTTTTGTTCCCTGTGGCGAACCCGCACATCGGAATGCGCCGTTAACTGATGCTGCGCACCGGCTGGCAATGTTGCGAATGGCACTGGCCAACCAGCCGGCATTTAAGGTGGATGATCGGGAACTGCATCGCAAAGGCCCATCGTATATGGTGGATACCTTAACAGAATTGCGGGCTGAATATGGTAAACAGCCGCTGTGTCTGATTATCGGTTTCGATGCTTTCCTCGGGCTGGAGAGCTGGTCTCGGTGGCAGGATATTTTTAAGCTCGCCCATCTTGTGGTGAGCCACCGGCCGGGTTGGCATAAGGGTAAAATTGAAACGCGGCCAGGGTTAAAGCAGATGCTTGAACAGCGGCAGATGGCAGGGGAATCCCTGTCGCAGTATCCTGCCGGGGGAATAGCTTTTCTGCCGGTAACCCAGCTGGAGATATCCTCAAGCCTTATCCGTGAGCTGATTGCGGCGGGCAGGGATGTGCACTACTTATTGCCCGACAATGTTTATGAACTAATCAAACAGGAAAAACTTTACAACTATTATGTTAGAACTTGAAGAATTAACAAAACTCGTGATCGAATCCATTGAAGATGTCAAAGGCATTGATTTGTGCGTACTCGATGTGAAAGGCAAAACCAGCGTCACGGATGTGATGGTGATCGTCAGTGGCAAAACCTCGCGACAGGTCAGAGCGATTGCCAATAGCGTGATCATGGACGCTAAAAAAGCAGGTAACCCACCACTCGGGGCAGAAGGTGAAGAATACGGCGACTGGGCCCTGATTGATCTGGGCGACATCATCGTTCATGTGATGCAGCCCTCCGTGCGTGATTTTTATAATCTTGAAAAACTCTGGGGCAAGGACAGCCCGGCATCTGCTGACGATAGTTGATCGAATAAATGCAGATTCACCTCATCGCTGTTGGCTCGCGCATGCCAGCCTGGGTGGAACAGGGCTATGTAGAATATACCCGACGTATGCCGCCTGAATGTCGAGTGCAATTGCATGAGATCAACGCTGGTAAACGCGGTAAGAATGCAGATATCGCGCGCCTGACCGAGCAGGAAGGTCAGCGCATGCTGGCGGCTATTCCTAAAAATACGCAGGTGATTGCCCTTGATGTGTTGGGGCGGTCGTGGTCAACCGAAAAGCTGGCCGCGCAAATGTCACAGTGGATGCTGTCCGGTCAGGATATGACCTTATTAGTCGGAGGGCCGGAAGGCCTGTCAGATGAATGCCGTGAACGGGGTCAGCCCGGCTGGTCGCTATCGCCGTTAACCCTGCCGCATCCGCTGGTGCGTATTGTTCTAGCCGAGCAGTTGTATCGGGCTAGCAGTATCTTAAAAGGCCATCCGTATCATAAGTAAACACGGAACAGCAGAGAATCACCATGAAACAATCTTTTGATATTTATCTGGCTTCGGCTTCTCCTCGGCGATGTGAACTGCTGGATCAAATCGGTGTCAGTTATCAGGTGATTATTCAGAATGTTGAGGAGGATGTGCGAATAGATGAATCGCCACAGGACTATGTTCAACGGCTGGCGCTGGAAAAGGCGCGTGCAGGCTGGAACAGTCTTTCTATTGATGAACGCAAGCCAGTGCTAGGAGCTGATACTGCGGTGGTGGTTGATGAACATATTTTAGGAAAGCCGAAAGATCGTGATGAGGGTCTGGCCATGCTGAAAAAATTGTCCAGCCGTTGTCATGAGGTTTACTCCGCTGTTGCAATAGTGACGCAAACAGAAGCGGTAAAAGTTAATCGCAGTCAGGTCTGTTTTAGCATGCTGGATCAGGCACGGCGTGAAGCTTACTGGAACAGCGGAGAGTGTCAAGATAAAGCAGGTGCCTATGGTATTCAGGGTAGTGCGGCAAGCTTCATTGAAAAGCTGGACGGCAGCTATTCTGCTGTGATGGGCCTGCCCCTGTTTGAAACGGCTGCCCTGCTGGAACAATCCGGTATTCGTTTTATGTCTCTGACCTATACATGAAAACACAATAATAACTTAACAGTATTCAGGAAGACGGAACAGGACGGAAACGATGAGCGAAGAATTACTAATTAATGTTACTCCGCAGGAAACCCGGGTTGCCTACGTGGAAAATGGCGTGTTACAGGAAGTTCATATTGAACGGGCGCAGCGTCGAGGTCTGGTTGGCAATGTTTATAAAGGTAAAGTTTGTCGCGTGTTGCCGGGTATGCAGGCGGCCTTTCTTGAAGTCGGGCTGGCACGTACCGCTTTTCTGCACGTGTCTGACATCTTAAATGCCAATCACAGTCGTAATGGTGAACAAACTGATTCTGATGTAAGCCATGCTCCTGAAACGATTATGGAACTACTGCGTGAGGGACAGGATGCCATTGTGCAGGTGGTGAAAGATCCCATGGGAACCAAAGGTGCTCGCCTGACCACGCAGATTTCTATTCCCTCCCGTTATCTGGTTTATATTCCTGGTGCCGAACATATTGGCGTTTCACAAAAAGTAGATGAAGAAGAAGAGCGTCAGCGTCTAAAAAATATTATCGCTAAATATCGCGGTGAGTTTGATGCGGGCGGTTATATTATTCGTACAGTGGCCGAAGCGGTGACGGAAGAAAATATTTATAACGACATGTGTTTTTTGCAGAAGATGTGGACTGCTATTAAGGAAAAATCGGCGAATACAAAAAGTGGCACACTGATTCACGAAGACATGCCGCTGGTAATGCGAACCATGCGCGATATGAGCGGCATTGAGCTGGAGCGAGTGCGTATTGACTCAAAAGCGACTTTTGAAAAGGTAAAGAAATTTTCCAGCAAGTTCATTCCTGACCTCGAAGGTAAGGTTGAGTACTACCCTGGTGAACGTCCCATCTTTGATATCTATGGTGTTGAAGATGAAATTAGGAAATCACTGGAGCGTAAAGTGCAGCTAAAATCTGGCGGCTATCTGGTCATTGATCAAACCGAGGCCATGACCACAGTCGACGTTAACACCGGAGCCTTTGTCGGCCACCGCACACTTGAAGAAACCATTTTCAAAACAAATCTGGAAGCCACTCAGGCCATTGTGCGCCAACTGCGTCTGCGTAATTTAGGCGGGATTATTATTATTGACTTCATTGACATGATTGATGAAGAACATCGTCGTGGGGTCTTACGTGCCCTGGAAAATTGTCTCGCACGGGATCGTGCGAAAACCCATATCAGTGAAGTATCATCACTGGGGTTGGTGGAAATGACGCGTAAGCGCACCCGTGAAAGCCTGGAACACGTACTTTGTGAAACCTGCCCGACCTGCAATGGCCGTGGCTCGATCATGACCGTGGAAACAGTGTGTTATGAAATTTTTCGTGAAATTATGCGTGAAGATCGGCAGTTCGATGCGCAGAAATTTATGGTGCTGGCTTCACATAGTGTGATTGATTTATTACTGGATGAAGAGTCTACCAGTGTTGCTGAGCTACAGGGTTTCATTGGTAAGCCGATACAGTTTCAGGTTGAAAGTGAATATACTCAGGAGCAGTTTGATATCGTGCTAATGTAATTCGTCTTCTGCCCTAAGTGGAATCATGAGGCGAACAAGTACGGCTGAAGCCGTGCCTATATTGTAAGCCGCAGGGAAGTAAATACGCCGAGATTAAAAAACTGATATTTGATGCAAAATCATCCTCACCACACTCATTATCTGCGCCGTCTGCGCCGCTTTATTTTTTATAGCATTGCGAGCTTTGTTGTTTTTCTTGCCGTTGTTATGTCGATTTTTCGGGTGGTGGTGGCCGGAGCCGATAATTGGCGAACCGACCTGGAGCAGTTAGGGACGTATTATCTGGAACGGCAGGTTTATATCGAGGCGCTGGATGCGCGACTGGACGGGCTGGTTCCTGTTCTGATCTTAAAAAATGTTCGGCTGATGAGTGTTGATGAAAAGAACGAGCTTTTTAGTTTTAGCGAAGGAAAGCTGGAGCTGGATATTATTGATTCAATTAAAACAGGTAATTTCATTCCCTATGAATTTACTATTCAGGGTGCAAAGATTACGGTTATCCGGCATCGGAATAAAAGTTTTAGTTTCAGAGGGATGGAATTAAAAACAGCTGAAGAGGTAGAAAAAAGCGCAACCGCTTCCAATGAATTCACTGACTGGTTACTGCGTCGCTCAAACTTGAATGTAAAAGACAGCTCGATTATCTGGATCGATCAGTTTAGAGAACAGCCTGCCCTACGAGTGGATAAAGTTAATATCCATTTACATAACGATACCGATCGGCACCAGCTTAAAGTTTCGATGGAATTACCCGAGACTATCGGACGCAGTCTTGAGTTTTCTCTGGATGCTCTGGGCAAGATTTCTGCGAAGCCCTCAGATTGGCATGGAAAAATATATTTGCGCGGGGTTGGTATCCATCCTGCAAGGCCCGCAACACTACCGCATTTTAAAAATTATCGCTTGCTGGGTGGTCTTGCTGATTTTGAACTTTGGGGTGAATGGAGTCAGGGTCAGCTTGAGCGGTTAAGTGGTGATGTCACCGCATACAATCTTGCTATTCAGCATCCGGATATGAAAAAGACCCTGGCGCTTAAATTACTAAGTGGTCTATTCAACTATCAGCATAGCGATGCTGGCTGGTCACTGGATATCAATCGTTTTCATTTAATGAATGCTCAGGGTTCATGGCCAGAAACTGACATCAGTTTTAAACAATATCATTCAGATTCATCGAATAGCGGACAAACACAGGTTCAGGCCAAACGTTTTCGACTGGAGAATATCAGCAGTCTACTGTTAAGTGCTGCTGTCCTGTCAAAGCAACAAACTGAAATGTTAGAAAATATGAAGCCTTCGGGGGATGTTGAAAATTTTCAGCTGGTTTTTTCAGACAATCCGGATAATAAAAACATTGGTTTGCAGGCACTGTTCTCACAATTAGGTTTTCATCCCTGGAAAAAAATACCCGGTGTTCGTGGTTTCAGTGGCAGTGTCAGCGGTGACCCGGAATTAATGCGGGTAAATTTAAATAGTGACTATAGTGTGTTTGATTTCCCGAAAATGTTTCGTCAGCCTTTAAAATTATCAAAACTTTCAGGCATGTTTGAGATTCAGCATTATGAGCAGGGCTGGCAAATTTTCACTGAAAGCCTGCTGCTGAAAAATGAGGATGCAGAAATTCAAAGCCGTGTATTGCTGGATATTCCGGAAAACGGTAGTTCACTGTTTATGGATTTGCAGGTGCAGTTTAAAAATGGAAATGCCGCCCATGCATCCCATTATTATCCGGTCAACATCATCTCATCAGGATTACTGAACTGGCTGGATCGCGGTATTACCGGTGGCCGGGTGGTTCAGGGAGGAGCGGTATTTCGTGGGCGCTTAAGTGACTTTCCTTTTAAGCAGGAACAGGGTCAATTTCGAGTTGAGTTTGAGGTGGAAGATGCCAGCATTGATTATCTTGAAGGTTGGCCTGCGGTGAGTGATGGTCATTTTAATGCGGTGTTTACTGATCGTGGTATGCATATCAAGGCCAGTACAGGGCGCATACTTGATAGCCGTCTGTCATCAACCACCATTGAGATAGAGAATTTCCAACATGCGAATCTCACTATTCGCGGTGATGTGAATGGTGAAGTTGGTGATGCCCTGCGCTTTTTAGTTGAGAGTCCGATCCAGCCAGAAGCAAAGCCGCTGCTGGATAGCATCCACTATCATGGTAGCAGTCGGGTAGAACTTGATCTTTCTATTCCGCTGGGTACTGGCGTCGAGAAAACACAGCCTTTGGCGGTTAAAGGTCAGGTGTATTTGCGTGATGCTAGTTTACTGCTGCTGGATGATCAAATTGATATTACCGAGATCAACGGCAATATTTTTTTTACTGAAAATAGTCAGACTGCCACTGGCATTCGTGCTCGTATTCTGGGCGGGGAAGCTCTTATTGATATTAAAACGGGAGATAAGGCTGACGGCCTGCCTGTATTTATTAAAACTAAAGGAAAAATTGATAGTCGCCATCTGGTTCGGAAATTCGGCTTACCTGCATGGCAGCAGGTGGATGGGATGACCGATTGGGAGGGCGTTTTAAGCATTCGCCCGCAAGCTAAGATTAATACAAGCTTACAAGTTCGATCAAATTTACAGGGCGTTGAAGTGAATCTGCCGTCGCCTTTAGGTAAGCATAAAGATGAAATACGTGATGGCCTACTGGATATACAACTTAGTCAAGGGCGGGCACGTTTCTATGTTCATTCAAAAGATTATGTTTCGGCAGCTGTGGTCTTAAATACGGAAACAGAACACATACGTCCCCTGAAAGCCTATGTGCATTTGGGCGAAGGAGAAGGACACCTGCCTGAGGCCGAAAGTCTGCGTATAAGTGGCAGCTTGTCGATGTTTAGCCTGGCTCCCTGGACAGATGCTTTGCATCAGGGCAAGGAAGAAGTAACTGATTCGTTTGTTGCCATACCGCTAATTTTTGATATGGATAACCTACAGCTTGCACCGGTGGAAGCTGAATCAGAATCAGCTGCCGAAGAAGTTAAGCCGCGTCCGCAGGAAAAAAGTGTTAGCAAATTTGACGCCGCATTATTTCCGCTGATCCAGGGCACGATTAAAAACTTGTCCTACGATGATGTGCCCATAGGTCGGCTTGAGATTAAAACCTCCCGTCTTAAAATACGCAAAGGTATTAAGCTTGATTCACTGAGCCTGCAAGGTGAAGAACTGAACATGCAGGCCAAAGGCGAATGGGTGCAATGGCCGAATCGTGACTTCAGTTCAATGGAAGTCAAACTGGATAGCCCGGATCTTGGGAAAATGCTTTCATCACTGGGGTTTTCGGCCATATTCAAGGGGGGAGAAACGACGCTGGGTGGCAACCTTCACTGGTCGGATTCTCCTATGGGCATCAGCCTTGCGGGGCTGGATTCAAATTTAAAATATACCGTGAAGGATGGTTCTATCGTCAGTGTTGAGCCGGGTGCCGGACGACTATTGGGCTTATTCAGCCTGGCAGCACTGCCGCGGCGACTAGTTCTGGATTTTAGTGATGCCTTTGGTGATGGTCTGAGTTTTGACAGCATTGAAGGTGAGCTGGATATTCACGATGGTAGTGCCTTTATGGATAACAATCTGATGAAAAGCCCGTTGGCGCATATTTCGGTCAGTGGACGTAC
>VAPK010335170.1_pt1 | contig 10612 bp, 9 predicted proteins | sample 3395031 | NCBI WGS metagenome assembly VAPK01 (sample SAMN08290443, study PRJNA428436) | hydrothermal vent metagenome | isolation source: Deep-sea hydrothermal vent chimney 1 | place: Pacific Ocean: Juan De Fuca Ridge
CATAGTATCACATCCGAAACCCAAAACAATAGGAATGACTGCCCTGCCATTCAGACCAATTTTTTTAAACGCCCTGTCGATAAGCATTGCCAGTCTTGGAAGATACCCTGAATCTTCAATAATTGAAAAAGCAATAAAAAATGTAGTCACAACCGGCAGAATGATCGCTACAGCATACCTTATTCCCAAGGTAATAATCCCATAATCATGCACAAAAAGATCCTGCATTATTTTCCACGGAATAACAGACGAAACCCATTTGTTCACGAAAGGATTAATGTAGTTTCCAAACACTTTTACCTCCAAGAATTCCACAGAAACCTGAGCGCCAAAGACCCCCACAAATTCATACATGGCATAAATAATAACAAGAAAAAGAGGCAATCCTGTCCATGGATTCATTGTTAGACTGCTTATTTTTTCTCTAAAATCTACTTTGTTCACTTTTTTTATAGAAATAACTTTTTTGCAAAGGGCACTTGCTATTTTTTGCCTTTCTGTTGTAATGACATAACTTAAGGAATGAGAGTGGTGGGACCTTGCCGCATCAATAACTTCTTGGATTTCATGAAAATGGTCCTTTTCTTGGTTTAAAACTACACTCGTAAGCTCTTCATCTTTCAAAAGCATGAGAAGCCCTATCATTCTTTTAGATATCTGATATTCAGATTTAAGCAATAATTCTATTTTTCCTAAAGCTTTTTCTACATCCCCTTCATACGGAAAATCCCTCTTTTTTAAATTTTCCGGATTATAAGAAATAATTTTATTTTTAAGATCTTCTATATTTTTACCTTCAGTGGCAATAGTCTTGACGACAGGGATTCCTAAAATCTCTTGAAGTTTTTCTACATCAATGGTTAACCCCAATCTTTCCGCTTCATCCATAATATTGAGATTTAATATTAATGGCATACCCGCATCAATAAGTTGAAAAGTAAACGGGAGCATCCTTTCTAAATTTTTAGCATCCACAACATGAATAACCACAATGGGTTGCTTTTCCAAAAGAATTGACCTGGCCACCTTTTCTTCTTCAGTTATAGGAAGAAAGGAATACATGCCGGGAGTGTCAATGACTTCATATTCTCCACCTTCAAATTTCCCCTTCCCCTTTGATACCTCAACAGTTGTTCCTGGATAATTGGAAACTGTAACATATCGGCCTGTAAGGGCTCCAAAAATAACACTCTTGCCAACATTAGGGTTTCCGACAATAACGATCTTATCTAAACCCGTAAGTTCTTGATTGTCATCTATGGTACAACAATTAGCTTTCGACCGAAATTTTCCAATAAAATTATTAATAATTTCAACCATTGACATCTCCTTATTCATACCAATTCCATTAAATAAGTACTCATTTAAAAAGCTTACTTACTCGTAAAAACGTCGAGATAAGTAAAACTAATGTCAGGAATTAGTTAGTGGAATTTGTATCACTTATACGTGAACATACATTCACATATTTAATTAAAAAATTTACCCCTCTTCTACATGCTTTAATCCTTCATCAAATAAATTTTTAATGTGTTCATCATCAAGAGAGTAAAAGGCAACCCTTCCTTCTTTATGATACCTCACAAGATTCATATTTCTAAGGACCCTCAACTGATGAGATGTCGCTGACTGACTGATTCCTAGAAGCGTGGCGATATCGCACACGCATAGTTCTTCCTTGGAAAGGGCAAAAATTATTTTTGTTCTTGTTGGATCGCCTAATACTTTAAAAGTCTGGGAAATTTTTACAATAACCTCATCTTGCTCCATCGTTTTTCTTACAGAGCATACCTTCTTTTCATTCACATAAAAAACCTCACAATTTGATTTATTTTTTTTGGATATTTCTGTCATTATATTTTTTTATATATGAACATATGTTCATGTATTATGATAAAACAATTCCATCTTGTTGTCAAGCCTTAATCTTTTCTATCGCTGCAAAAAAAAATCCCAATGTCGAAAACCCGCTATTGGGAACTCAAAACAGCCTTGGATATTTTAAAACTTTTATATCCTTCTTGCTGATCTTCTTCCCTCTGACTTTCTTAAATTCTTTTTTATTTTTTTTAAATATTTCACACCAAGCTTTGAAGAGGTTGCATTTTTATTTTTTTGTATTCGAACAACTTCCGCCTGACCTGTAAAAATATCCAGAGCTCCTGCCATCACCACTTTCATTTCCAAAATATCTCCAATATGATAGTCCTGATTTACCTGAAATGCTAAACCTCCAAGGCTCATATCTTCTGTCGTAGACATATCCCATTTTGTGTCAGATTTCTTTGTCTTAGACTTAAACAATCGATATTGAATACTTAAAACGCGTTTCGCGCGTAACCAACGCCGCCGTTCATCTGTATTTTGTTTAACCATATATACCCTCCTAAAATTTTCTCTACTGCAGGGGGCGGGCCCTTGTGCCCGGTCCTACATAAACGCGTCATTGTTTAGGTCCGACCATTTTCTCCGGACGCACAATTTTATCGAAATCTGCTTCGCTTAAAAAGCCTAACTCAAAGACAGCTTTTTTTAACGTTATATTTTCCGCGTACGCTTTTTTGGCAACTTTAGCTGCGTTATCATAACCGATATGCGCGTTTAAAGCAGTCACTAACATTAAAGAATTATTCAAATTCTTCTGAATATTTTCAATATTCGGTTTAATTCCACAAACACAATGTTCAGTAAAACTTGCACAGGCATCTCCCATAAGACGAATAGATTGAAGAAGGTTATAAATTAAAACAGGTTTAAAAACATTCAATTCAAAATTTCCACTGGCTCCGGAAATGTTAATCGTTGTGTCATTGCCCATCACCTGCGCGCACACCATAGTCATGGCCTCACATTGTGTAGGATTAACCTTTCCCGGCATAATAGAACTTCCAGGTTCATTAGCAGGCAATGTAATTTCTCCAATACCACAACGGGGCCCGGAGCCCAACCAGCGGATATCATTGGCAATTTTCATCAAAGAAACCGCGATTGTTTTTAGAACACCGCTAAACTCCACAATCGCGTCATGGGCAGCTAGACTCTCAAATTTATTTTTACTGGTAATAAACGGTTTCTCTGTAATTTCCGCGATTTTTTCGGCTACTTTTTCTGCAAAATCAGGATGTGTATTTAATCCGGTTCCCACCGCTGTCCCCCCCAAAGCGAGTTCATAAAGCCTTGGCAAGGCCCCATAAATGCGATCAAGCCCGTTACTCAATTGCTGCGCGTATCCTGAAAATTCATTACCCAATGTGAGCGGGGTCGCATCCATTAAATGAGTCCGTCCTATCTTGATAATCCCTTTAAACTCTTCTGCTTTTGTCTCTAAGGCATCACGTAATTTTGCAATCTTTGGAATCAACTGATCATGAATCTGCTCAACACCGGCAACATGCATGGCCGTTGGAAAAACATCATTGGACGATTGTGACTTATTAACATCATCATTAGGATGAATCGGGTTTTTACTCCCCATTTCACCCCCTGCTAACTCAATGGCCCTATTGGAAATAACCTCATTGGCATTCATATTTGTCTGCGTTCCACTGCCTGTCTGCCAGACAAAAAGGGGGAAATGATCATTTAACTTTCCATCAATAACCTCTTCAGCCACTTGAACAATAAGGGCGGATTTTTCTTTTGGCAGGACTTCCAGTTCTTCATTAACGAGTGCGGCTGCTTTCTTAATACGCCCTAATGCCCGAATAATCGATGGCGGAAAATGCTCCACCCCAATTTTAAAATTTATCAAAGAACGCGCGGTCTGCGCACCATAATACCTATCACTCGGAACTTCAATTTCTCCAATACTATCTGTTTCTATTCTAGTACTCATCCTTAACTGCTCCTTTTTGTAGTTTCATAATATTATCCTTTATCTTCCGAAATGGCTTAGGATAGGCTCAAAAATAACCTCGACAACTATATATCTCCACCCGACAACACCTATTTCATGATTGCCGAGGTTATTTTTGAACGATTCCTTGGGCTGATGATTCATCAAAGCATTAAACTCATTTAAAATCCACTTATTCTTTCCCTGTTCCTACAACTTTTTCCGTCATGGCTTTAAAAATATCAATGGGGATTGGAAAAAGGGTTGTTGTATTATTTTCGCTGCCAATTTCAACGAGTGTCTGTAAATAACGTAATTGAAGAGACATCGGAGATTTCTGCATGAGATCGGCCGCTTGACAAATTTTCGCAGCAGCCTGAAATTCTCCTTCAGCGGCAATAATTTTCGCACGCCGTTCCCGTTCTGCCTCGGCTTGTCGCGCCATAGCACGACGCAAATCCTCTGTAATATCTACATGCTTTAATTCCACATTTGAAACTTTAATTCCCCATGGATCTGTTTGCCTATCCAAAATAGTTTGCAACTTAGTATTCACTTCTTCCCGCTGAGATAATAACTCATCAAGTTCCATTTCTCCTAAAACACTCCGTAATGTTGTTTGCGCCATTTGAGACGTCGCGTATTGATAATTTTGTACCTCAATAATGGACTTAATCGGATCCAAAACACGAAAGTAAGCGACCGCATTCACTTTGGCAGAAATATTATCTTTGGTAATAATATCCTGAGGGGGAACATCCAAGGTGACAACGCGTAAACTCACGGTTACCGCTTGTTCAATGGGCCATAATACAAATGTGAATCCGGGACCACGAGGTTCTCCAATAACACGGCCTAAACGAAAAACAACCAAACGTTCATACTCCTTCGGGAATTTCAACCAATTATAAGCTAAAAAAATAATCAAACCTACAACAAACATTAAAATTGACATTATGATTTCTCCTCTTTTTTCGTTTTACTATTAAAGTTAGCCCCTGAACATTTTCAATACAAATTTCCTCCCCTTTTTTTATAACTTCTGAAGAAATAGCATTCCAAAGCTCCCCGTGAGCGTACACCTTTCCTTTTTTCCCTGCGGTTAAATGTGTTTGTGCCTCCCCAACCTCACCGATAAGACCTTCTCTTCCCCCATGAACCTTTAATCTTTGCGAACGAATTACGAGGCGTATCAAAAAAATGGTAATAACGGCTGTTGTCATTGAAAAAGCAATGATTGCCGCCATTGAAACGCGCATAATGGGATCAACAGATTCAAAAAGCAACATAGATCCTAAAATTAAACTTACAAGACCTCCCAGAGTTAAAAGACCAAAACCAGGAATATAGGCCTCAGCTATGAGTAATATGAGCCCTAAAATTAATAGCGCTAATCCGGCGTAATTTGTCGGGAGTGTTTGCATACTATAAAAAGCCAGTATTAAAAAAATGATCCCCATGATCCCGGGAACACCAAAACCAGGATGAGTCACTTCAAAAAGAAGCCCATAAAATCCTAAAATCATTAAGAAATAAGCAATATTAGGATTGGCTAAAATATTAAAAAATTTCTGTCGGGCATCCATGTCAAGATATTCAATAGACACACCCTTTGTTTTTAAAATCTGTTCTTCCCCATTAATAATAACCGTGCGCCCATCTAATTGAGCCAGTAAATCCTGTTCATTCTTCGCGATAATTTCAATAACTCCCTTTTCCAAAGCATCTTTATCCGTAATGGACAAACTCTTGGTCACGCTCTTGACAGCCCATTCTTCATTCCGTTTACGCTCTTTAGCAATCGCGCGTATAAAGGCCACCGTGTCCTGCATAATTTTGTTTTCCATCGGATCATCATCGGGCTCTAAAGCTTCAGAATCTTTGGTTGTTTCCTTCCCAATTTTTTCTTTTTCAGGGGTGTTTCTTCTTCTTGGAATCCAGCCTCCACCCATTTTAACCGGATGGGCCGCGCCAATATTCGTGGAAGGGGCCATAGCGGCAACATGACTCGCGTAGGTAATGAAAACTCCTGCCGACCCCGCACGGGAACCACTTGGCGCGATGTAAACGATAACAGGAACTTTCGCTGTTAACATTTTTTTAACAATAAGACGTGTTGAACTTAATAGCCCTCCGGGAGTATCCAATTTGATTATAAGACACGCCGCGTTATCAGCCTCTGCCTTATCAATGGCGTTAATAACATATTCCGCCGTAACAGGATTAATGGTATCGTCATTTAATTGAATAATCTGGACTTTATTTTGAGGGAGAGAAAAAGAGTTTTCTAAAAATAAAAAAGATAACCCCGCACAAATAGAAAGGACATAAAAGAATGTTTTATATTTTTTCATTACCTTATAGAGATAAATTTCATTATTTATTCCGTAAAAAATCCGTCAATAGACGAACGGCAGCTCCTGTGGCTCCATACGCAAAGTACATTCGTGTATGACCTTCTACAAAGGCTGTTCCCGCAATGTCAAGATGGGCCCACTTCGTACCATCCACTTCCGCGAATTGACGAAGGAATTCCGCGGCCGTAATCGTTCCTCCTGCCCCTTTTGGAAAACCTAAATTACGAATATCCGCGATCTTGGAACTCACCGAACTTTTTAATTCCTTATAAGAAGGCAGTCGCCACGCACGGTCATCTGTCTTTTGCGCAGAGGCCAATAATTGATTTGCCAGTTGGTCATCCGTTGAAACCAGTCCCGTGTAGTCACATCCCAAGGCAACCACACAAGCTCCTGTCAAAGTCGCGATATCAATCAACCGCGAGGGTTTATAATTTTTAATAACATAAGAAATCGCATCAGCCAATACTAAACGCCCTTCCGCGTCTGTATTTCCAATCTCAACGGTTTTGCCTGCATACCCTTTAATGATTTCCCCTGGTTTGTACGCGTTGGAGCCTATCGCGTTTTCCGCTAGCGTACAAACAAACAAAATATTTTTTTTCGGTTTTAAAGACAAAAAATTCTTTAAAATGCCAACGACCGCCCCTGCTCCACTCATATCTTGCCGCATCGTTTCAATATGGCCGGATGGTTTTAAATTGATTCCTCCGGCATCATACGTGATCCCTTTTCCAACAATCGCCGTATACGGCTCCTTTTTAGAAGCCCCCGCATATTTAACGATAATTAATTTTGGTTCTTTATTGCTCCCCTGATTAACCGCTAAATGAAGTCCCAGACCTTTAGTCTTCATTTCTTTTTTATTAAGAATTTCTACAGAAATATTCTTCTTGCCCTTAATTAATTTTTGAATAACCTTTTCAATATGTGTTGACGTGGCAACATCCGCGTTCTCATTAATCAAATCTCGTGTTAAATTATTGCCTTCACAAATGACTATTGCATCCTCAAAAACCTCCTTTTTATTAATAACCAAATAAACATTTTTTTCATCAACTGTTTTATCATCATCTTTTCTCGTAATATATTTTTTCCATTTGTACGATCCAATGAGAATTCCTTCAATAACTGAGACAACACTATCATCTTTTTGATCGTGAAGATGCAATTCAACATCTTTAATTTCAGCTAAATATGCGGACATAAATGCTTTACGCACTGTCATCCGTAATGCGGTCAAAGATAAATCCTTCTTTGCTCCAACACCAACTAAAAGAATAATTTTTTGATCAAATACTAATGGAAAAATTTGGCCCTCATCTCCGGAAAATTGATTAGATCCAATGGCAGATAAAACAAGCTTCTTTAAGTTCTTAGGGATCTCGGGGAAACTTTTTTTCTTAACTTCTCCCTGATCTAATAAAATTATTGAAGCCTGTTTATCAAATTTTGCTGATGGTTGAAATGCTATCATAAATATATCCTTTCTTTATATCAATTCCATTAAATAAGTATTCATTTAAAAAGCTTACTTACTCGTAAAAACGTCGAGATAAGGAATCATTCAAAAATAACCTCGACAACTATATATCTCAACCCGACAACACCTATGTCATGATTGTCGAGGTTATTTTTGAACCGATCCTAAGTAAAATTAATATCAGAAATTAATTAGTAAAATTGGTATTACTTCCTACTTCCGATTGAAACATAATTTCTTTCAGTGTAACCCGTATAAATTTGACGTGGTCGTCCAATCTTGGATTTTGGATTTTCCTTCATCTCTTTCCAATGGGCAATCCATCCTGGCATCCGTCCAATCGCGAACATTACCGGGAACATATCTGTTGGAATGCCAATCGCTTTGTAAATAATCCCACTATAAAAGTCCACGTTTGGATACAGTTTGCGCTGGCTAAAATATTCATCCTTAAGAACCGCCCCTTCCAACTTTACCGCAATATCCACCAAAGGATCTGTAATCCCTAATTTTTCAAACATATCGTCAAGGCATTTTTTTATAATCTTCGAGCGTGGATCAAAATTTTTATAAACACGATGACCAAATCCCATCAAACGGTATTGATCATCAGGATCTTTAGCTTTAGAAATAAATTTATTAACATCGCCCCCATCTTGCTGAATATTTTCAAGCATTTCGACAACCTTTTGATTAGCTCCCCCATGGAGAGGCCCCCAAAGCGCGCACACGCCCGCGGAAACCGATGCAAATAGGTTAGCCCAGGAGCTTCCCACAAGACGAACCGCTGAGGTACTGCAATTTTGCTCATGATCCGCGTGTAAAATCAAAAGCGTTTCTAAAGCACTTGCAACAGTTGAATCGATTTCATACTCTTTTTCTTTAGTCGAGAACATCATGTGAAGAAAATTTTCAACATAAGAAAAATCTAAACGCGGAGGAACAAAATCTTTTCCAATTGATTTTTTATATGTGTAGGCAGAGATCGTACAGACTTTAGCTAAAAGCTCCGCGGCCATTTTCTTGATTTCTGCCTGGGTCGATTCGGGTTTAAGCAGTTCAGGATAATAGCCGGACAAAGAACACACCATCGCGGATAACAGCCCCATCGGATGCCCACCTTTCGGATAACCATCAAAAAATTTAAGCATATCCGGATGCAATGGCATCTGATCAATAAAAGATTTTTGGAATTCTTCCAATTCCATCTGAGATGGCAGTTCGCCATACATTAACAGGTAAGAAGTTTCAATAAACGTTGATTTTTCCGCGACCTGTTCAATCGGAATGCCCCGATATCTTAGAACTCCTTTTTCCCCATTTAAAAATGTAATCGCACTTGTGCAGGCCCCGGTGTTTCCAAAACCATTATCCAACGTGATATAGGCTGACTCCCCGCGTAATTTTGTAATATCAATAGCCTTTTCATTTTCTGTTCCCACAATTACCGGAAACTCATACGCTTTTCCATCAAGAATAACTTGTGCCGTTTCTCCCATAATTCCTCCCCAAAAATACATTAAGTATTAATAATAATTTGTATTCAAAAAAATCGTTACGCGATAAAGAATTAAGTGAATATGAACAAAAAAATTATTTTTACTTAATTCCTGCTTGTGCGATTTTAACTACCGATAGAAAAATTTTACACTTTCCTGTACGGCTAAAAAGTAAATTTATTATATTATGAACCTACGAGGAATGCAAGGTTGTAAAATTCTTTCGATGAACCTCCCCACCCCAAGCAGACTGGGTCATAGCGAGGTAAGCTCTTTGATAAATAACAGCCATACAATTTTTTTAAGATTGGATCCCCACGCACTAAAGTACGTGCTCCCTGTTAATTTTTGAGTATGAGCTTCGCTCGATGCCCTTCGGGCAGGACTATAATATAGCCTTAAATTCAGACCACTAGTATATTTAATTCAGATCAAGGGTCACAATTTACATCAAAGGTTTTTACACAAAAATTGATAGATAATAATATTCAAATTAGTGTGGATGGACGTGGACGAGTATTTGATAATATTTTTATTGAACGGTTATGGCGAACAGTAAAATATGATAATATTTATGTTCATAAATATCAGACAATAACAGATGTTAGGCAGGGGTTAAAAATATTTTTTAATTTTTATAATATGGAGCGGTTACATCAGTCATTGAATTATCAAACACCGTGGGAAGTTTATTCAGGCATTCCCTTTGTAATGCCCAAACAAATTACCCCCCTTAAAGTTCCTTAAGTTTGGTCTGGACAAGGGAAGTATTATACTTGACTAGGAGAATATTATAGATGCCCGAAGACATTATTAGATATTCTAAAGAAAGTGCTTCGCAACATAATTTACCTCCGGAATTATTAGTTGCTGCTGCCATAGGATATTCCCAGATGTTTTACACTATTGATTACACCTTTCTAAGGGGACTACAAGTAGCAGAAAGGCGAGGATCTATTCCTGAGGGCACAACAGAACTATTTAAAAAATTATCATTTATAGAAAAATTTAGAATCAACGGTCAGAAAGCTGATTTTATTGGAGGTGTTGTCATTGATGGAAAAACATCTATGGGAATTAATCAACTTCGTCCAGCATGGGTGAGGGAATACAATACCTGGGAAAGATTTGGAATTGACGCCAGAGAGCTTTCTGATCGCTAAATATCTTGGATGTTGTTGGACACAAGATACAATATTGAAGCACTTGCAGTGATGTGGACGAAAGTCAGCAATGAAGTTGTTTCTATGATCAAAAATGCTCGAGAAGGGGTTGTTCCAACAATAAGTGTAGAGCATTTAAAAGAGGCTGGAGATATGGAGCTTCACATGGGTGAATATCCACCGTTAAAAGTCAAAATTTTTGCGAACCTTCCCTTGGAAAATCTTAGGCCGGCAGACTATTGGATTTTAGCGCAATATCATCCAGTTCGATATCA
>VAPK010949030.1_pt1 | contig 10612 bp, 10 predicted proteins | sample 3395031 | NCBI WGS metagenome assembly VAPK01 (sample SAMN08290443, study PRJNA428436) | hydrothermal vent metagenome | isolation source: Deep-sea hydrothermal vent chimney 1 | place: Pacific Ocean: Juan De Fuca Ridge
CAGGACAGCCATTATTTCGAGGATTTATTCTGGGGGCCGGGACATGTGTTGCAGTTTGTTTATATGTTGCTGATGCTGGTGGCCTGGTTGCAACTGGCTCGGCTGGCCGATGTTCGCCTGCCAGCGGGACGGTGGCTGCGTATGCTATTGCTACTGGCGCTGAGTCCACTGCTTGTGGTGCCACTCATCCAGTTTCAGCTTGTCCCCGGCAGCGAAGCCTACCGACAGGCGTACACTGAGCTTATGCGCTATGGCAGCTGGCCAGTGGCGCTGCTGCTGGGCGGCCTGCTGTTGCTACGATTCCGGCAAGGTCTGATCGGCGGCAATGGCTGGGCGGGGCTGGCGCTGTTTTTCTCGGTCATCCTGTTCGCGGTAGGTTTGCTGGCCGGGATGCTGATTCGTGCGGATAATGTGCTGGTTACCGCGCATTATCATGGCACGGTGGGCGCGGTGACGCTGTCTTTCATGGGACTAACGTATTACCTGCTGCCGAAGTTAGGAGCAAACAGTTTGCCGCAGGGCATCATCCGTGTGCAAATTAGTCTGTATGCGGCAGGCATGTTGTTACTGATTGCCGGTCTGCTCTGGTCGGGGCTGCACGATGTGCCGCGTAAGACGCCGGGGGCGGAACATCTGTCGAACAACATCAGTGGCAATGGGGCAGAAATTTTTGGCATGCTGTTAATGGGCGCAGGCGGTTTGATCGGTCTAAGTGCGACGGTGCTGTTTTTGTTGCTAGCGGCTCGTGCGTTATGGCCGGTGCAACAGACGCTGTTCCAGTCACGCAGTCGGCGGCTGGATCAGCCGGGCTGCTAAATGCGTCAGGCTATTCTTACCGCTCAGGTGCTGCTGCTCACGTTTGTCTGCGGGCTATTTACGGCCTGTGACTCGAGTGTTGACGCAGGCTCTGTTCCGCTGACAGGTCGTGCATCAGTCGGGCAGCTGCTGCCTGTTTTTTCCAGCCTCAGTCATGAGGGACGCTCGCAGCCGTTTGTCCGACCCAAAACCCATCTACTGGTACTCAATCTCTGGGCGATCTGGTGCCCGCCCTGTCGTGAGGAAATGCCCAGTCTGCAACGGCTTGCCGATAGTTACGATACTGTGGATTTGCAGGTTATCGGCCTTGCGATTGAAGAAGATGCTTTTTTGCTGGATGAATTTTTACGCAAATACCAGATAACGTTCCCGGTGCAGCGGATTAGTCGAGAGCAGGCTGAACCCCGGCTGGGCTTGCGTGAATATCCCCTGACCCTGCTGATTGCTGCCGATGGCCGAGTTTTAGCTCGCTTGAGTGGTGCTTTTGACTGGGATGATCCCCGCATTAAAACGCTACTACGGCAGGTGGTGCAAACACAGAAGATTAGCCACACAGAGATTGATGCTGTGTTTCGCGCTAACCAGAAAGCCGCCGCAGAAAGTCGCCGTAAACCATAATTATCTATTCTCGATACACAATCTTCCCAGTTTTGAGCTGCGAATGAGGGGGTATATTCCTATTAATGAGAAGAGGTTTATTTTAACTACCGGTATCTCATTGATATATATAACAATACACATCATTTTCTGCAAATAATTTTGGTATCAGAATTGCATTATTGATGAGTGATTGGTTGTGGAAAAGATAGAAAAAATAGTCAAAAAAGTAAATTGGGAACAGGAGATAAAAGGTTTGATAGCTGAAGAATCGCTTGAACTTTTGCTGGGAAATTTCGGTGAGGAGCAGAAGCAGCTCCAGAATCGAGTAAATTTTGCACTAAAGTTTGTTGACGAAGTTGGTAACCCGCTGACCGCTATGGATGGTGCGATTGATTTGCTATTTCAGTGCTGGCAGGAACAGTCGGCGAGGGCGGGAATGGACTCATTGCGTAGTCAGGAAGTGGTGCAGTGTTTTCGTATTTTGCATGAGCAGACGCAACGCATGGAGTCACTGCTACAGAGTATCCGCCGTTTTGCTATTTTGACAGGCAGGAAAAATGATTTTACCGATGCCAATGAGATCATTGAAACGATCAGCGCGCTGCTGCAAATGGAGAACTATGAGCAAGGCATTGCGATAGTCAGGCAGCTAGATAGTGCTATCCCGGCGATAAAGCTTGAGCAGTCTATCGTGGTTTTTTGCCTCTATTCCAGCCTCAGCACCCTCATGGAGGCCTGCACACAGGGTGGCAAAGTTATCATTAAAAGTATTGCAGACAAGGACGAGGTTGGCATCTTGATTGAGTGCCAGGATCTGGCTTCGGATTTAACTACACAGTCCACAAACGGCCTGAGTTCGATAGAGAATGCTTGCGAGGCCATTCGAGCAGTTGTTGATAAGCATGGCGGACGTGTGTCTCTATCTAGCGCCTCGAGCAATCATTGTAGCATTCACCTTGCCTTACCCGCGAAGACTGACTGAACGCAGTATATTCTGAGATCTTCCACCGCAGCGCTTGTGTAATCCTCCGCTCATGTTATATGGTAAAGCCTTTCCAGAATTGCACTTTTGGGGGTAGGGTTACTTTGGGCGATGTAAAGCTGGTGCTGTCTTCAGATACAGGAAAGCGGCTTGTATCACTCCGTTTAAAAGGCTATCTGGCCTATGGCATGCTGACTGTTTTTGCCATTGTTCTTGCCCTGTTTATTTTCTACCAAAAAAAAGTTTTACTGGAGCAATTTGATAACCTGCAGCGTCTTTACGTCAATGAAATAGGCCTGCATGATGTGAGTGTTCGGGTGCTTAATGCGATTGAAACGCAGCAGGTAAATATTTCCAGCCTTGATGTCAATGTGGGTGAAGAACACATTCGGGAACATCTGCAGCAACTGCATCTTGTCAGTCAGAAAATTATATTTCCCGTGCTTGAAAATAGCAGAGAACTCAGTGAGTTTTCCGCTGCCCTTGAGGTAGCCATAGCAAGGCCGAATCACAGTCGGCTTAAACGCCTGTCTCAGACATTGCAAAATGCAAAAAAGCTTATTGAACAACAGCTGGTCGAATCCCGACAGTTTCGCCAACAGCTAGCCAAGGGATTTCGCGAACGCAGTGACAATGTTGCTATAGTATCGTTGTTGTTGGGGCTATTCAGCCTGATGCTTCTGGGGACAATTATTGGCGTATTCTTTACCCGGCTCGCACGGGATCTGATTCTTTTACGGCAACGTGGGCAGGAAATTATTCAGGGACAACGCAACACACCGGTGCCAATCAATCGAAATGATGAAGTCGGTGATCTGGCTAAGGCAATAAATCAAATGGCCGAGGATCTGGACAGGCATGAAAAGTCGCTGGAGATTGAAAGGCAGAAAAGTTTTCACCGCGAGAAAATGGCGGCGATGGGTACGCTGACGGCAGGAATTGCGCATGAGGTCGGTAACCCCATTGCGGCTATTTCTGCGTTGGTAAAAGAAGTTATTGATGAAAATGTGTCCGACAAGTCTTCCATTATTAATGAAAGTGACCTTTGTAAATTACATATGGTGCTGGACAATGCCCAACGCTTAGGCAATGTCGTTCGTGAAATATCCGGCTTGGTGCAGCCACAGTCTGAGCGATTTGAGCTTTTTGATTTAAATGCCCTGATTCGCAACACCTGTAATTTGATGCGCTATGATCAGCGTTGGAAAAGAATTCAGATAGAATATTGTCTGGATAAAAATTTACCGGCGATCAATGGGATTAGCGATCAATTGACACAAGTTGTGATGAACCTGCTAGTCAATGCGCTGGATGCTTTTGAGTCTACTGGCGAACAGCCACCACAAATAACGATACGGAGTATGCTGGATGCTGGGGATATAATTTTTTCGATTGAAGATAATGGCGAGGGAATGGATGCGAACACCATTGATAAAGCCAGACAGGAGTTTTTTACCACCAAAGGTCAAGGCAAAGGAACCGGGCTGGGATTGTCATTATGCACTTCAATTATTGAATATCATCATGGTTGGATGGAGATCAACTCTGTTCCAGGTAAAGGCACAAACGTTTGTATTCATTTGCCAATAGAGAAAAGTGCTGAACACGGAGTTGACCAGTAGTGGGTTCATTGCAGATTATTGTCATTGATGACGAACTGGCCATTCGCCAGGTTCTATCTTCAAATCTTGGGAAAGAAGGCTATAGTGTAGAAAACTTTGGCGATGCGGAGTCTGCATTTACAAGATTGTCAAAAGGAGACGTTGATATCGCCGTCTGTGATATTCGGATGCCGGGTGAGAGTGGCATTGAATTGATGGATAAAGTGTTAAAGGCAGGTATTGATACCAGTTTTCTGCTGATGACGGCACATGCTTCGATTGATACAGCAATTGAAGCCATGCGTCTTGGTGCGTTTGATTATATGATTAAACCGGTGCATACCGAGGAAGTCTTGCACCAGATAAAACAGATTTGTGACCTACGTGGTTTGCGCACCGAAAACAAGTTATTGCGTAGTCTGGTGCTGGGAGATTCTGAAAATGAGTGCGGACTTGACTCAGAGCCTATTCGTGAAGTTCAACGAATGGTTGAGAAAGTTGCGAGCACTGAAAGTACCGTGTTAATAACGGGTGAAAGTGGTACAGGCAAAGGCGTGTTTGCCAGAAGAATTCACAGAATGAGTGGACGCGTCAATGGCCCATTCATACCGGTTAATTGTGGCTCTATTGCTGAAAACTTGATGGAAAGTGAGTTTTTCGGGCATTTGAAGGGAGCCTTTACCGGGGCAGAACGTGCTAAAAAAGGTTTGTTTCTTGAAGCGGATAAGGGCACTATTTTCCTCGATGAAATTGGCGAGCTGCCGCTGCATCTTCAAGTGAAATTTTTGCATGTGCTGGAGAGCAAAGAAGTTCGCGCGGTCGGTAGTGAGCGCTCGAGAAAGGTTGATGTACGTATTGTTACTGCCACCAATCGTGATCTGGGTGAAATGGTTACACGCGGTGAATTTAGAGAAGATTTGTATTTTAGATTAAACGTGTTTCACATGCATATCCCCCCTCTGCGCGAACGTCAGGGCGATATAATCAATCTGGCTCATTTTTTTGTACGCCGTGATGCTGATAAATTTGCGCATGGGAAACAGTTAAGAATTGAGATGGATGCAGAGAGTGCGCTGCTTAACTATGCCTGGCCAGGTAATGTTCGTGAAGTTGAAAATGTTATTGCGCGCGCACTGATCCTGACCGACACTGAAGCCATTACTATTAACGAGCTGCCGTCTCATATAAGTAATATATTGTCAGGTTATGAAGCAGAGGATGCATTAAAGACGGGTTTAAGTTTAAAAGATCAGGTTAAAATATTTGAGTGCAACCTTATAAAACGAACCATTGACGAAATGGACGGTGATCGCAGTGCTGCCGCTAAAAAACTGGGTATCGGAACATCAACCTTGTATCGAAAACTGGATGAGTATGAATAATCGGGTGGAACTATGAGTATCGCGGTAAAACCAATATTAGTAAGAAATTATTTTTTTCTATTTCTTATTTCTGGCTTATTTTTTTCAATCAATGAAGCGCAGGCATCAGATCCAAATAAAGGACGAAACTTGTATGTGCAACATTGTATTAGTTGTCACGAATCAGGTAGAGAAATGGCTGGCGCACCTGATTTTAATTTTGGATCCAGTATGATGCAGTCTGATCCTGTTTTGTTAACCAAGATTCGTGTTGGTAAAAATGCAATGCCGGGCTATGCTGGTATTCTGACAGATCGTATGATTTTAGATATTATTGCTTATATGAGAACATATTGATGAGTTTATTTAAAACTAATGGGTTAAAGTATTTTTTCCTTATCGCGTTATTAATTTTAAATGCATCCTGTAGTAAGAAGGAAGAAGTAACGCAGGAAACTGTTAGCGATACAGATAAACAGCTTGCTGAACCTAAAATGGAAATCTGGAAGGTTCTGGATTCTTTTAATGTTGGCAAAAATGTTTTTGTTCGTTCACTTGCGATTGAAGAAGACAAAAATATCCTTTGGGTGGGAACCTCGGTTGGTGTGCTGGAAGTAGACTTGAGCACACGTCAGGTTAAAAATACATTCACCCGAAAAGAAGGGCTGGCGAATGAATATGTATTTGGTATTGGCATCGATCAGCAGGGCTATAAATGGTTTGGTACAAATGGGGGCGGCACATCACGTTATAAAGACGGTAAATGGAAAACGTACTTCCCGCTACATGGTCTGGCCGATTACTGGATTTATACTTTTACCTCACAAAAAGATGGCACCTTGTGGATAGGCACCTGGGCGGGGGCTAATAAATTTGATTTAAAAACAGGTGAGTTTACAACCTATGTTAAAGAGCTTGTAAATGAATGGGTTTATGGGCTTGGTGTTGATAGTAAGGATCGGGTCTGGTTTGGCACCGAAGGCGGGGTGTCCGTGTTTGATGGCGAAAACTGGCAGTCATGGACACATGCGGATGGCCTGGGTGCAGACAATATAGAAGGTTTGTTACCGAGTAATAACACTGGGCTGGGAACGCGTTCTCGACATGAATTGAGTGTGATGCGGGATGGTGAAAACACTTATAACCCAAACTATGTTTTTTCAATTTGCGTGGATAGCAATGATCTTGTTTGGGCTGGCACCTGGGGTGCGGGTGTGGGTGTTTATGATGGCAAAAAATGGAAGAACTTTACGCATAAGGATGGCTTGAGTGGTAATGTTGTATATTCTGTAATACAGGACAATAAAGGACATATGTGGTTTGGAACAGATCATGGTGTTAGTCGATATGATGGCCGTAACTGGCTTTCTATTACCGGCAATGATGGTCTTTTGGACGAACATGTTTATTCGATGGTAACGACAAAAAGTGGTGATATATGGGTGGCGACGAAAGGTGGTGTTAGTCGGTTGGGTCAAGAGTAATCCCCCCGCTGCTTGCGGCGAAGCCCTTGGTAGGTTCGACTTCAGTCGTACCGGTACGACTGAAGTCGAACCTACAACGGATACCCCGACCGCTTGTTGCGGGGAGATTTATTTTAAGCTTGTTGGTATGAGATAGAGGATAAGTTCAATGAACTCCAGTTTTAAAACCTATATAATTTTTGCTGTGCTAATAACGGCAGTCGCGGTAGTTGCTTTCAACATGGGAGCAAAGCAGGATAAAAAGGTAATATCTACAGATTCTAACGCTTCACCTGCGGCAGCTGTTCCCGCGCATAAAGAGACGACGGTTACTACCCCTGAACATCCCGCCTTTAAATTTACCCATTTTCGAGTGGGTAATCGTAACGTAAAATCTATTTTTGCTGATGGGGAAGAAGTTTGGGTAGGAACTTCAGGGGGGGTTATCCGTTACAACACGAAAACAGATCAGCACCGCATGTATGATGTGAAAAGTGGGCTACTCTCCAATGGTGTTTTTCATGTTAGCAAAATGGATGGAAAAATTGTCGTCGGGACATACGGTGGCGGGATGTCATTGTATGATGAAGAAAAGGACACATGGGAAACCTATAATATCCCTGATGGTCTTGGTGATGCCTTTGTATATGACGTATTAAAAATGAAAAATGGTGATGTCTGGATCGCAACCTGGTCGGGTGCTAACCGAGTACGCAAGGGTGCGTTAAAGAACAGAAAACAGTGGGATTTATATACTGTTGAAAATACAGAAGGCGGCTTGCCGAATGACTGGGTGTACGGTCTTGCCGAGGGAAAGAATGGGGAAGTCTGGATGGCTACCGAAGGGGGGCTGGCGCGATTTGTGGATGGCAAGTGGACAAATTGGGCGCATGCGGATGGCCTGGGAGCGGTTTTTGAGATAGTAAAGGATGACATTGAATTTCAAAATGATCCGGCTAAAGTCTCTAGCCACCATGCGCGGCAAAAAGTTGAGCAGGGTCTGGAAAATATTAATATTGCCTATAACCCTAATTATATCGTTGCATTATTGGTCGATCACGATGGTAATGTCTGGTGTGGTACCTGGGGTGGTGGACTATCAAAATATGATGGCAATGCGTGGAAAGTCTATACGGTAAAGGATGGTTTGCCGGCCAATCACATTTTTATGCTGCATGAAGATGAAACTGGCCGTGTCTTGGTGGGTACCAGCAACGGGCTGTCTTTGTTTGATGGCAAGCAGTTCAAAAACTATTCTGTTGCCGATGGCCTGTTTTCCAAAAATGTTTTTTCTATGGATATCGATGAGAAAGGTGAATTCTGGGTTGGAAGTTTTGGCGGTGTGACTCGAATACAGGGATTGTAGGCTGTGCGAAGACAAGCAGATTAACCTTCTAATTAACAGGTTATATGGCTGCATTAAGGAAAGCACTCCATTAATTTTAGAACAGGTATAACAAACAAAAAAACAAGTTAATACAAGTGCTTATGTTATTATCTTTATGTAACTGAGTAGCTTTTCTGACAAAGTTCCAAGATCGTAACTATATATATGGTTCTATTGCTGATTTGTGGCCACTAACATATTGTATATCTGTAAATTAGGGCAGATTATTACAGGAAAATATGGTAAAAATAGGCGCTTGAGGCAAGAGAGCACAAGAGGTAAGTCTGCGCGGTAAAAAATCTGATCCGAAGGGTTTACGTAGTTATACCGCATTTCCACTAATTTTTTTATTTACCTGCAAATTGCTGGCAAGCCATTTGTGTGGGAAGCTGTTTTTTAAGTATTTTAAGAATATAGAGACTAGTCCAGAAGGGTGTATTATGAGAGTGAGTGTTAAAAATCTGATTATTGTGGCGTTCGCCATGTGTGTATTAACCCCCGCATTTGCTGAGGAGATGCCAGCAACATCTACACTGGATTATGCTGACGTGACGCCATTGAGTCACGATGATGTTTCACCCGCCTATCTGATTGGTGCGGGCGATATGTTGCAAATTTCAGTCTGGAAGGAAGACGGTTTGCAGCAGGAGGTATTGGTTCGTCCGGATGGAGGAATTGATTTTCCGCTGGTTGGAGAGCTGCAAGCTGGAGGTAAGACTACTGTCGAATTACAGGCTGAGATTGTCAAAAAAATTAAACGTTTTATCCCAGATGCCGTTGTAACAGTAAGTGTATTCCAGATATACAACAATACTATCTATGTTCTGGGTAAGGTCGCAAGACCCGGCCAATATGTGGCAAAACACTATATGGATGTTACTCAGGCATTGGCGATGGCCGGTGGCTTAACGCCCTATGCCGCCACCAGCTCAATCAAAGTATTGCGGCGCAGTGGTGTGAAGCAGACCGTTTTTAAGTTTAATTATGGTGAAATAGAAGATGGGGAAAACCTGCAACAGAATATTGTTTTGAAAAATGGCGATGTTGTTATTGTTCCTTGAGTTTTTCCAGGACGTAAAGATTCGGCATCCAGCACCAAGTATTGAATGATGATAGAACGTTATTGCCGAACTACCCATTGCCTGCTGGGCAAGACAGGTCTTTATTTGTTACTCGTAGCCTTGCCGAGTATTTCGATAGCGGCAGAGTGGACGGTGAAACCGTCACTGGGAGTACGGCAGTCATACAATGACAATATTCGTTTAACAACTTTACCGCATCCGAATGTGACCACGACAACAATTAAACCAACAATAGATTTTGGTTGGGCAACGGAAAGGGCGAATATCGATTTGTTTGGAGAATGGAAACATAACCAGTATGCCGGTGATCCGAATCTGGAGAATAGAACGGATAGAAAATATGAATTGAAATCAGGCTATAAAACGGAGCGTAGTCAGTTTTCACTGGATGGCAGTTATGTAAACGATACCACCCTGGCGCAGGAAGATTATAGTGAAGACATTGGCGCGACGCTTGCGCAGTTGGACAGGCAGACGAACAGGCTTACACCAACATGGTCATGGATGGTTGATGAGCGCAGTAACTTGCGGGTTGATCTGCAATATCAGGATGTGGCTTATGAGAAAAGCGCAATCAGCCCGTTTAATGATTATAGTTACGATAGTGCGGGTCTGACCTACTCGCATCAATGGACAGTGCGAGATCAGGTTTATGCCATGGTTAATTTCTCACGTTATGATTCAAAGAAGCGTGCGTTGATCCCAGATAATGAAATGGTGGCTACGAGCAGATTTCTGGGTTCGGATTCGGAGACCTTGATGTATCAGTTAGGGCTTAATCACCAGTTCAGTTCTACCTTCAAGATGGGGTTGGGCTATGGTAGTCGAGATAGTAAGGCGAAGACGCAATATCAGGTTTGTGTTCCCTTTCTTTTTTTTAGTTGTGCTTATACGACTGAAATTCAGACTGAGTCACCATCAAAATCGCCGGTTTATACCGTTTCCGCTGACAAGGATTTTGAGTTGACTAAATTAGGCGTCAAGCTGAGTCGTACCGTCTCAGCCAGCGGCCTGGGTTCAGAAATGGAAGTTGACAGCCTGGATTTTAATATTGATCGGCGCTTAACTGAAAAGTGGCTTCTTAAGTTTAAATTTATGGCCAATCAGCGGGTTGCCGTTAACCCAGATTTTAGCTACCAGGATCGCAAATTATTACGAGGGGAAGTCAACCTTGGATGGGGATTGGATAGAAACTGGAAGTTGTATGCAATGTACCGCCACACCCGACAAAGTTATGAGAGAACCAGTGCGGTTGCATCATCTAACAATATATCACTAAATATTCGATATAGCTGGGACAGGATTTCAAAATCCTGGTAA
>VAPK010167093.1_pt1 | contig 10609 bp, 9 predicted proteins | sample 3395031 | NCBI WGS metagenome assembly VAPK01 (sample SAMN08290443, study PRJNA428436) | hydrothermal vent metagenome | isolation source: Deep-sea hydrothermal vent chimney 1 | place: Pacific Ocean: Juan De Fuca Ridge
ATGAATTTCATCTGGCCCTTTTTGCACTTAAGTCGCCAAAAGCGGCATGGGATCGACAGGTGTCGCGCCCTGGCGTAGTTCAAAGTGCAGTTGTGGTCTATTAACGGACCCGGTCATGCCGACCGTGCCGAGTTGATCACCGCGACGAACTTGTGTGTCCTTGGCAATCGAAAATCCTTTTAGGTGAGCGTAGGCGGAAACATATCCGTTGGCATGGCGCACAAGTACAAGGTTGCCAAAGCCTTCTATGCCGTCTCCCACATAAATCACGGTGCCATCTTCAGCAGCTCTTACCGCTGCTCCCTCTGGCGCCTCGATATTGATGCCGGTGCGCCGTGACTGATCAAAGTCAACAATTACGCGCCCGTTTACCGGCCAACGAAACCCGTTAACCTGAGTAGCGGCAGTTTGTGCCGGGGCGGTTTGTACCGGGGCGGTAATTACCGGTGCAACTGTTGCAACCCGAACCGGCTCTTCCACGGCTGCCGCTGGCGCAGCAGGAGTTGAAGCCAAAAGATCTTCGCGACCGGGAATAATAATTTTTTGTCCGACAAATATCTGATCGGCGGAACTCAAACCGTTCACCCGGACAATATCATCGGTTTTAACATTATATCTGCGGGCAATCGCATATAGGGATTCGCCTGATTCCACCGTATGCTTATACCCCTCATTGGGCACAACACTTAAGGTTGGCGCACTACCTCCCGATGCAATCCGGGGAACAGAACTATCCTGAAAAGGCTGCGTAACTCGCGCTGGCGAGATTGCGGTCTGGGTTTGAGCAGGCATGGCTTGTTGACTCCCAACGAATGTGGATTGAGGCTGGGCCAAAGGGGCCGCACCCGGAACGATTGCTGAACTATTTGGAACTGGTGGTAGTTGCGAAGAGGAAACCGAGGCAACAGCAATCGGCACCGCAATAATTGAGCCACCAACATTTCCCGGCGGCATATATGGCCCCGCAGGAGTAATGGTCGCTATATTATTGTTCAATGCGCCTGGCATTGCCTGGCCCAACTGCTCTTCGACCGCTGTTCCTGTAGAAGCTGTCACCAGCGATCTATCCACAGCAGGTGCCGAAGTAAGGCCGCCAAAGGATCCAACCGAAGCACAACCACTCAGAACCAGTACACCCAGCATACTAAAAGCAAGAGAATTGAATTTTTTCAAAGTCGAATTGGTTTTGTGATCGCAATAATCGGGTGCCAAGGACACGTCCTCATCACAACGCAAATTATTGTCAGCGGCATTCTTAAAACCCGTAACAGGCGTACGCTTACTCATTTACTCAACTCATACTCAACTAAACAACTGAGTTTGACTTAAGCGCACTAAGGTAAATAGCGCCTTAAAATACCTAAAATTTAATATAAATCTTCAAAACAGCATATTCGATGCATTGGTAAGAGCCACCAGACATCAACAATACCCTGTTGGGAATTGTAGCTGCCAATTCGAAATAACTGTTTTAACCCGGCCTGCTATCCAGACTTATCCTGCCGCGAAGGCGCTCTATTTCTTCCAGATCAGACTGGCGCAACGATAAGGGAGTTATGGAAATCGCATTGTCCTTATGCAGCACATGAAAATCATGACCTTGCTGCATTGGAGTTGGCGTTTGTGGAATTGAAACAAAAAACTTTCCGTCATTCCGGCTTGGATAATGACGAAAGGCGGAGCGAAAAAACCGCTGATGGGGGACAAATTCAATGCCGGAAACTTCGCTCATGTCACATATGGGAAAGTTGACATTATAATAAATATCAGGATTTCTTGTTTCAGCGCTCCCGGCCTGCTCGATTAGTTTTTGCAAAACTTCCAATGCAAATCCGTTAGTGGTGTGCCAAAAAACATCGGCCTGATTTTCATAATCAATCCCCTGAGACAGGGCAATTCCCAATGCGCCCTGCAAGGCCCCTTCCCTTGCGGCGGCAAGGGTGCCGGAACAGTTTATTATGTCTCCAAGATTTTGACCATGATTAACACCTGCAAGAACAATATCAGGCTGTTTGTCCTTTAGCAGGTCCGTACAGGCCACAATTACACAATCAGCCGGAGTTCCGTTGAGGGCAAAAACCCTGTCAGACTTTTTAGTATATTGCAGCTCTGTGCCAAGGGTTAAACAGTGGCCAACACCACTCTGATTATTTTTTGGAGCAACAACCCACACATCATCGCTCAATTGAGCGGCAATATCGCGCAACCGATCAAGACCCGGAGCATCAATTCCATCATCATTGGAAATCAGTATACGCGGGTTTTTATTCATCTATCGAGCCAATAGTTTCCAGCCCACCCATATAACGCTGCAAAGGTTCAGGAATAGAAATCGAGCCATCTTCGTTCTGATAATTTTCCATTACAGCAATCATTATGCGTCCAACAGCAACCCCGGAGCCATTTAAGGTGTGCACATATTCCACCTTGCCATCTTTGGTACGATAGCGCGCACTCATACGCCGAGCCTGCCAATCGCCAGCGCTGGAAATCGAAGCAACTTCACGATAGGTTTTCTGCCCCGGCATCCACACTTCAATATCATAGGTGCGGCGCATGGTTGCCCCCATATCCCCGGTGCAAAGCCTGACAGTTCGATAGGGCAAATTCAGCCTTTCCAACACCTGCTGAGAACATTTGAGCATATTTTTATGTTCTTCATCGGAGTTCTCGGGGCTGGTGATCACCACCATTTCAACTTTAGAAAACTGGTGCTGACGCAGCATTCCCCTTGTATCGCGCCCGGCTGATCCAGCCTCAGATCGAAAGCATTGGGAAAGACTGGTAACTCTTAAGGGAAGTTCAGCTTCTGATAAAATCTGCTCGCGAACCAGATTGGTTAAAGTAACCTCAGAGGTGGGGATAAGCCAACGGCCATCGGTGGTTTCAAATGCATCTTCGGAAAATTTTGGCAATTGTCCGGTGCCAACAAGCGCCTCTGGGCGCACCAGCACGGGAGCTGAAATTTCAGTAAAACCGTGGTGGATAGTGTGCACATTGAGCATGAAATTCGCCAAGGCCCGCTCCAGCAAAGCCAGTTGCCCCTTCAAGACCACAAAGCGCGATCCTGACATGCGAGCGGCGGTTTCAAAGTCCATCTGCCCGAGCGCCTCCCCCAATTCATAATGTTCTTTGGGGGTAAAATCGAACCGGGTCGGAGCTAAAAACTTATGAAATTCAACATTATCATTTTCATCCTTGCCCTCGGGCACATCACTGGCCAGCAGGTTCGGTAATTGCAGCATGGCATCATTTAGGGCTTCGCTTTGAATCCGCTGTTGCTCCTCCCCCTCTTGCACCTTTGCCCTGAGATTGGAAACTTCAGCCAACAATTTTTGCGCTTTTTCTTCATCACCGCTGGATTTTGCCTGTCCTATCTGACGGGAGGATGAATTGCGCTTTTCCTGCAAATCATTAAGAGCGGCAATTGTCTTGCGGCGCTCATCATCAAGGGCAATCAATTTTTGCGCCTGCGGGCCAAGGCCGCGTTTAATCATAGAATGGTCAAACTCATCGCTATTGGCACGTATCCATTTAATATCGAACATAAAAATGCCCCGCTGCTGGCGGGCCTCTATTTATTTCCCGGGAAGGTTTTTCAAAACATCAACTTGAACAATATATCAGCATCAGTCTTGCAATATATCAATTTGGCATATCAAAGCTGGTCACTAGCTGCCTCAGCTTCTTCGCGTTTTTTTCGCGACCGCTCAACAAATTTCACAGACAATATGGCGATTTCGTAGAGCAGCAACATGGGCAGGGCAAGGCCCAGTTGAGAAATTGGATCAGGGGGCGTCAAAAATGCCGCCACAACCAAAACCGCAACAAATGCATATTTGCGCCAGGATTTAAGCTTTTTGCTGTCAACGATCCCGATTCTGGCCAGCAATGTCAAAACAACAGGAAGCTGAAAACATACCCCAAAAGCAAAAACCAGGGTCATTATCAAAGAGAGGTATTCAGAAACCCTTGGCAGCATTTCAATGGTTACCGAGCCGTCTCCCCCACCCTCCATTGAAAGGAAAAACCTTAGCGCCAAAGGCATAACCCCATAAAACATCACGGCGGCCCCGATAACAAAAAATATCGGAGTGGCAATAAGATAGGGCAAAAACGCCCCGCGTTCATTCTTGTAAAGTCCGGGTGCAACAAAGGCATAAATCTGGGATGCGAAAACCGGAAACGCCATGAATATCGCACTGAACAACGAAAGAGAAAGCTTGGTAAAAAAGAACTCCTGAGGGGCCGTATAAATCAAACGAACATCCTCAGCTCCGCCGGTTGCATCCTTGAAAGGCTGCAATAAAAAATCAAATATCCGATCAGCAAAAATGAAACTAATCACAAACAAAACTGCAATCGCGATCATGGAAAATATCAGACGCGTACGCAATTCTGTCAGATGATCGATTAACGAGGCTTCGGTGCCTGTCAATTCTTCGGCTTTTTTATCAATTGCTTCCGAAGTAACTGGGTCCCCGGAATCTGAATTCGGTGGAATTGTTGGATCACGAACAACCATTATCCAGCTTCACTTTTAACAGGCTTTGATATTGTAGTTTTGGCTTCAGGTGCCGCGAGTTTTGCAGCTATTGGCTTTTTGCGCGCGGTTTTTGGCTTGGCAGCGCTGGCTTTCGTGGTCTGTTTTCTGGCCGGTTTTTTAGCTGCTTTTCTGGCTGGCTTTTTTGCAGCTTTCCCAACATTTCCAACTGGCGCCGGTGTCACCTCATCGCCAAACTCTTCAATATCATTTGCCGCCTGTTGATTTTTCTGCACCGCTTTGGTTACCGACGCGGCCATGCTGGCGCGAGCGGCACTGGGACCGGGATTTTCTTTTTTCGAGATCGGTTCAAGTCCGGCCCCTTGCCTGATTTCGTCGACAACACTTTGCGCATCAGGGTCGGCCGGGGTGATTTTTCCGCTTGGAACTATCGAACCATCCGGCGCAATGGCATTAAAATCATCTTCAATTTTTTGCCGGGTTTCATTCAGAGGAGCAGCTATCGATTGTTTGATGTCTTTTAATTCATCAATCGCTGTAACTTTATTTAATTCAGCTTTGAATTCATTACCCATTTTGCGAACACTGCCAACAACTTTGCCAATCTGGCGCAACATGGCGGGCAGGTCTTTTGGGCCGACCACGATCAAAGCGATCGCGGCGACGAGCATCATCTCAGTCCAGCCAATACTCAGCATTTACTGCCCTCACTCAGGCACGAGCCAATTGCAACAATTCGATTGCAATTTTTAGCTCAGGCGTCAGTTTTTTCGGTGTCTTTGACTTCAGCTTTTTCAACCGGTTTGGGCTCTTCCGTCATTCCCCGTTGAAAAGATTTGATGCCAGAGGCAACTTCACCCATCATTCCGGCGATTTTTCCGCGCCCGAACAACAACAAAACTGCAACAACGATAATTAATATGCCCCAGGGTCCTGGATTCATTTTTCTTCTCCGTAGCTGGTCATGACCTTATATGCTTCCACAAAAGCTCAAGACCCAGATTTTTTAGCGCAAGCGCCTGATTTATGCAGCGCAAACGCCTTTTCAACAAGCGTGTAACGCTTTATATTGCATAGATATTGTTATTTACGATCAAAAACAACCATCTGCACGATCAAAAATGAGCACATGTTCGGGTTTTAATGTAACAAAAATGTCTTTTCCCGGCTCAAGGTCATGATCTGATGGTGCCCTGATGTTAATCGGGGCTGCTATATTATGCACCCCTATCTCAAAAATATCAAACCCCAATGCTTCTCTTTTGCTTAGTACGCGCGCTCTAACCCCTTTGTTTCCCTTGGTCAGATCAAGGGCACCGACCGGGCGAATGGCAATAGTTACCTTATCGCCTTCCTTATGGTTTGGAGTTGGCACCTGCCCAAGCGGGGTCGAGGCAACGCCGGCATTAACCACGCTTTCAATTTCAGTCAGAGGAGAAAAAAATCTTGCGGTCTGCAAATCAACGGGAGAGCGATATATTTTTGCCGCCGTATCGATCTGGGCGACCTTTCCGTTCCGCAACAGGGCAATGCGGTCTCCAACCACCATGGCCTCTTCTGGATCATGGGTCACTATGATCGTAGTAGCGCTGGTTTCACGCAAAATAGCTAATGTCTGCGAGCGGACATTTTCACGCAATCTGGCATCAAGGCTTGAAAATGGCTCATCCAACATCAATATCCCCGGTCTTGGGGCAAAGGTACGCGCCAGTGCCAGCCTTTGCTGTTGACCGCCCGAGAGCATATGGGGAAAATCGTCTTGCCGCTCCAACAACCCAACCCGGGCCAAAGCGACGCGCGCCTGTTTTATGGCTTGTTTTTTATCAATCCCGCTCAAACCAAAGCAAACATTATTCAAAAGGCTCAGATGGGGAAACAGGGCAAAATCCTGAAACATCAGGCCCACGCCGCGCTGATCCGGTGATACGGCAAATCCAGGCTTTGATACTATCTTGCCATTTACCAGAACCTGACCGGCGCTAATTTCCTGAATACCGGCGGCAACTCGCAAAACGGTGGATTTACCCGAACCGGATTCCCCAAGCAGACATACGATTTCTCCGGGGACCAGCTCCAGATCAATTTTATTGAGGACAGGTCGGCCACCAATGGAAACATCCACACCCTGCAAGCAAAGAGCGGAGGCAAAACTAACTCCTGCTGTGCCTCTGGTGCCCCATTCCTGAGCAGGCAGTTCCAAAGATTTTTCACCACCAAAGTTGGAGCTGTCATTCATCGCGCGCAAATACCGGGTCATCTTCTTCCAGCGGGTCCTCATCATCGGATAATTCACCCTCGAATGGAAGTGGTATTTGCATTTCAGGTGGCAAACGGGACGAGAGCATACCTGAGCCTTTCAATTCTTCCAGCCCCGGCAGGTCACCAAGTGAGGAAAGAGAGAAATGATCAAGAAACTCTGGGGTCGTGCCATAGGTCACCGGGCGTCCGGGGGTGCGGCGACGTCCACGCATGCGCACCCATTGTGCCTCCATTAGCATATCCAATGTTCCGCGCCCGGCCGCAACGCCACGAATTTCCTCAATTTCAGCCCTTGTGACCGGTTGATGATAGGCAATTATCGACATGGTTTCCAATGCTGCACGGGACATGGAGCGAGTTTCTTTTTCTTCACGCCGGAGCAAAAAGCCAAGATCATCAGCAGTGCGAAAGGCCCATTTATCGCCGCGCTGCACAAGATTAACACCGCGATCCGCATAGTTTTTGGCCAGTTGGGCAAGCAGCAGTTCAGTATTGGCCATATGGGAGAGAAAAGGAGAAATTTCCTTGATGGAAACTGGCTCGGACGAGGCAAACAGCAATGCTTCAATTACACGGATATTGCGCCGGTTAATTTCCAGTTGCTCAGCTTCGCTAGTGGCAATATGGGTATCTCCAGCGGCATCCATTTCGGCGCTGTCAGGTGTTTTTTGTTCCATATGTTGAGTGGCACCAGTTTTCACTTTGAATTTTCCTCGATTGAATTTTGTTCGACCGAACTTTCTACGGGGCGTTTGCGGCGCATCAGCAATGGTCCAAATGTCAGGGTTTGACGCATTTCCATACTGCCATCGCGCACCAACTCAAGCCCGGCAGAAAAACTGGAAGCCATTGCCGTACTACGCTCTGTCGGACTGGCCAGATATTGGGCCAGATATTTATCCAATGCCATCCATTCAGACCCTTCGCCAATCATGCGCTCTAAAATAACGCGGGCATCTTTTAGCGACCAGACAGCACGTTTTTTTGGCGCATAATCGACAATTTCATTACGTTCTCGCATACCGGCATAGGCATTGAGCAATTGAAACAGAGATGTGTCAAAGGCTGTTTCTTTAACAATTGCAACCGTTTCGGGATCACCTCGGGCAAAAATTTCTCGCCCCAGCCTGGCCCGATTTACCAATTGGGCGGCAGCGTTTCGCATTGCTTCAAGTCTCTTTAGGCGAAACTGCAATATTGCGGCCATCATTTCGCCGCTCGGTTCTTCATCGTCAATAATTTCCGGCAACATCAGGCGGCTTTTCAAATATGCCAGCCAAGCGGCCATTACCAGATAATCAGCGGCAACTTCGATGCGCTCTTTGCGTACTTTTTCAATGAACAAAAGATATTGTTCGGCCAGAGACAGAACCGATATATTGGCCAAATCCACCTTTTGCCGACGCGCCATATCCAGCAGCAGATCAAGCGGTCCCTCAAAACCATCTACATCAACATATAAAACCTGCGCTTGCTCCAGCCCCTCTGGAGCATTCGCAACCCAATCTTTATTTGATGAGTTTTCAATTTTATCCGCCATGGGGCAATTTCACCATTGGGCCACCCCACGTCAAGGAGTTGTTAGACAAACTCCCCAACAAGCGGTGCAAATCAGGTTTGAGATTACCAAAAACGTCTGTTCTCAATTCTTACCGGAAATATTGCGAACTATTTTTTAAGAATTGCGAACAAAACAGTCTCCGCCGGCCCCTTTGATGGATTCACAAATGGAATTTGCCTGAGCCAGAGTATTGGTGGGCAATTGTACCCGATAATAAATCCCTCTGGTTCCCAGATCCACACGGCGCACCAACAGGCTTCCCCCTTGCAGAGAAGAAGAAAATCTGGACTGCAAAGTAGTTGCTGTCTGATTGGCTATGCCTTCATCACGTTGGGAGGCAAGTTGCACAAATGCTCCCGGATTCAATACCGGCTGAGACAAGGAATTTGACGCAGAGGCTACATTGGTTGCAGGTGCTGCCGTAACAGCCGGAGCCGTACTGACCAGATTAACTGCTCCGGGTGTGGTTTGGGCCACCGTGCTGGTTGCAGCCTGACTATTCGGGGCCTGAATATTTGCAATTACCGAACCCAAAGCATCTCTATTTGCAAGACGGGGCCTTGGAGTTGGTGCCTCTGTAGGATTAGGGGTTGCAATACTTTCAAGGTTCAAGTTCAAACCACCGGCAGGATTTTGTGGCAGTGCGGCAACGGTAGTTGATGATAATTCGGTATTAATGGCGTTAGCGGGCAAATCCGGCAGAACAGGTTGAGCAACGTCCAAAACCTCGCCGCCAGCCACTGCATCAGCGCCGGAAATTATGGTGCCGTCGGGACGTACGGTAACTGTGCGAACTCGCCGGTTAGCCAATCCTGTTTCTGATGTATCAAGTGTTTCCACCTGACGAATTGCCGAGCCGTCCAGTCCGGCACTCTGATCGCGAGAAACCAGTTGTTCCCCTTGTGCAACCGGGGTTGCGCCATCTATTCCATTCAAAACCACCGACTGAGTGCCAGTTTCTACAGCATCTGGTGCCTGACGTGTCGGGGCGCCATCAGCGCGCAATACCGGGGCACTGCCCTCACCTGTTCCAGGGTTAAACAGCGTGTAAAGGCCAAAACCGACTGCGCCAACAAACAAAACGCCCAATACCGGAGCAACATAACGAACAAGACCGCGCGATTGTTGCTCATCAAAGGATGCCCGTCCCGCTGCCAACTGCAAATTTTCGTCCGTTCCCTCAGCAGTATCGGATAAATCCTTGGCAATACCGGCCTTCTTTGCTGACGATCCCGGAGTTGGTGGCATAAAAGTTCTTAGTTTGGCGGCGGCAGCGCCAGAATTAGACATGGCCCGCAATATGCCCCCTTCAGCGCTGGATTTTTTTGCTGAAGTTGAATTATTTGAATCAGGCTGAAATTGAGGGGCAATATTTGCTGTTGATGGGATTTTGGCAGTTACCGGGGCAGTGCGCGGGCCATTTTCTACAGCCTGTTGAGCATTAAAATCAGCAGGCGTATCGCCGGTTGCATCAACCTGAACAGAATTACCTATCAGGCTTTCAATTTCATCCAGAGCCATGGCGCCACGGTTTGCGTCCGGCGCAGTGGCAGGATTTCTCATGCCGGTTTTGGCAGGCGTTGAGGGCTTTCCCGACAGACCAAAAACCGGTGGAGAGTCAAACTTATCCCTAGCACCCGCTTTAGGGGCGCCAGAACCTGAACCCAGTGTTCCGCGACCAAGTGGCGAATGAGAAACCGGCGGCGTATTTGAAGAAGAGGGTGCAACCTGTTGCGGAGCAACCTGTTGCGATGCAGCCTGCTGCGATGCAGTTTGTTGCGGAGCAGGCGCAATATCTGGAAGCGTATGTTTTGAAACCGCAGCGTTGATCAGGTCTGCAATGGGGTCTGATCCGGGCTGAACCGCAGAAATAGACGGCTCAGGGGTAGACGGTGTTGCGGTGGGATTTGCAGGTTGCGAGTGTTGCGATGTGCCAGCACCCGGGCCAACACCAAAACCGAAATCAAAGTCAACTACCGAATTGTCAGTATTTGGTGAACTGCTGGTGGAAGCGCTGGAGGATTGATGGGTTGCCGCAGGTGGATTGCTCGCAGATGAAGTGAGATTGCTCACTTCTGCCTTGGGCGCGCCAAGCTCAAACCCTTTCATATCAAAAGAGGGCTCACCTGTTTTGGTGGCAGTGGAACTATCAGATGCACCAAAGGATGCCTGACCCGATGCAGAATCTGAGAAACCTTGCGGCTGTGTGTCAGGCTTTTCCACTTTAGGGGCGGATTGTCCCGCCGCAGCCGGAGATGGTGGCGGTGGTGTGCCAGCTGTGCCAG
>VAPK010044970.1_pt1 | contig 10608 bp, 9 predicted proteins | sample 3395031 | NCBI WGS metagenome assembly VAPK01 (sample SAMN08290443, study PRJNA428436) | hydrothermal vent metagenome | isolation source: Deep-sea hydrothermal vent chimney 1 | place: Pacific Ocean: Juan De Fuca Ridge
AGTATCTTTTGGTGGGTACTGAATATACATATTATTGAATTTCTGGTCTATATATGAGATAGCTTCGTAAGGTAGTGGAAGTGCTTGTGAGTCTGCACTAAGATCAATATCTGCATTAGACTCTACTATTATTTCTTCTCCTGCAACCTCTTGTTCTGCAACTTCTTTTTCTACAACCTCTTCTTCTATTATCTCTTCTCTTTCTTCAGTACTTGCTTCTTCTGTGTTGTCAAAAAAAGTATCTTTTGGCATAGATTGTGTGAAAATTTCGTCTATAGACGTATTGGTAGTTGTATTTTCTGTACTATCAAAAAAAGTATCTTTTGGTGTATGACTAATATCTAACTCTATATTGTCAGGTAAAATATCATCTGCTTCAACACTCAATAAAGAATCATAATTAATTTGCTCAGTCGATAGTTTTTTAGCTTCTGGTATTGGATCTATAAAAGAGTCAAGATTATCTATCTCCTGAATTGGTTCTTCTTGTTTTTCTGGCTCATCAATAAAAAGGTCAAACTCTTCAATAATAGCCTGTTCTTTCTTTTTTTGAATATCTTCATCTTGAGAGCTTCTTTGAAGTATCTCTTCCATAGGTGTTTCGATATAAGTAGTAATGAGTGCTTGTGTTTGTGCATAGTTTTCTGCTTGGAGTCCAGCTATGATCTCTTGAATCTTTTTATCGGATCTGAGTATGCTTAGTTTTAAAATTTGAAGTTGTATAGTTTCTATATCTGTGATTGATATAGCAAGGTTAATGATACTGAGTCTTTTTTTTGTCTGATTCATATACTCATCCTAAGTTATAATTTGACAAGTATAACAAAAATAGCTTTACAAAAGTGGTTTACAAATTTGCAGATAAAGCCAACAACCTACAAGAGTTCTCTAAAATAGAAACTTTCTTTGCCATTTCTGTGATATCTCTGTCATAAGATATAAGACCAAAACCTTTTATAAGCAGTAGATGTGTATCGTGTTTTTGGAAAAATTTAGGTATTTCATATGGAGCTCTCTCCATCCAATCTTCTATATTTTTAGGATCATAGATTATGAGATCACCTAAAACTTTTTTACCATGATAGTCTTGAGGAGAAACTTTGCCGTGTTTTAGAGAGTAAGCTGTAGCATATGGGGGCATGGTAAAGCAGACATATTTGGCATTTGGTATGGTCTCGTAAATATGCTCATGTATATGAGCATCGGAATTTGCTTCATTCCATCTATAATCTTTTTTCTGACAATCAAGCCTTACAAGAGACTCTTTGGTTACTTCATCTAAGATAGTATCTTTAGAGTTAATGATAAATCCACTAGAAGAGACTCTAGCAGAGATGGAACCATGGTAAACACCAAAGAAGTTTTTATTGAACATAGAGAGTGAGACATGCTTGATGTCATCAATGAGATGTTTATCCATTGTTTTGGCAACCTTTGTTAGGAATATTTTGGTATTATAGCATTAAAAATTAAGCAGATGAAGGAATAGTGTGCAAACTCCACATATACCAGTGCTATTAGATGAAGTATTGGAAAGTTTTTCTAATGTTAGTGAAGGGTACTTTGTGGATTGTACTTTGGGGTATGCTGGGCATAGTTCTGAAATGTTGGCTAAGTATCCACATCTAAAACACATAGGTATAGATAGAGATGATGAAGCTTTGGCATTTTCTAAAAAGAGACTTGAGCCTTTTGAGGGTAGAAGTAGCCTCTATAAAGGTACGTTTGCAACTGTACTGCCTACATTAAAAGAAGCACCCATCACAGCACTCCTTGCAGACTTCGGTGTCTCCTCTTTACAACTTGACAAAAAAGAGCGTGGTTTTTCTTTCACATCTGAAACTTTAGATATGCGTATGGATGCTCATGCACCTCTGAGTGCCTATGAAGTGGTTAATGAATATCCTAAAGAGAAACTAGAGTATATCTTTGATACCTATGGAGAGGTTCGTTCATACCGAAAACTTGCAGGTGCAGTAGCAGAAGCTAGAGCTAAAGCACCCATAGAAAGTGCAAAAGAACTTAGTGAGATAGCTAAACAAGTTATACCAGCAGGTGGGAAAATACACCCTGCAACACTAATGTTCCAAGCTATTCGAATAGAAGTGAATAATGAACTAGGAGAAATAGAAGGTTTACTTGATGCAATAGAGGAAAAACATTACGAAGATGAAGTAGTTTCACTCATAACCTTTCACTCGCTGGAAGATCGTTTGGTAAAGAATCGTTTTAAAAAATGGTCAACAGCATGTATCTGTGACCCACAAGCTATGCGTTGTACTTGTGGTAAAAACCATGCATTAGGAAAAGCACTCTCCCGTAAACCAGTTACTGCATCTAAAGAAGAACTAAAAATCAACCCTCGAAGTAGGTCTGCAAAACTGAGAAGTTTTAAGTTTGGTAAAAATGTTTAAAACAAAAAAATCAAACCCTAATGGTATTACTTTTGGTATGGTAAGTGTTATTGTGATGTCAGTAACCATTGTACTTATACTTACAATGATAAAAATTTATTTGAGTAACCAGATATACTATGAGAGTAAAAAAGTCAATAAAATGCAAAGAGAAGTTTCAGCACTTAAGGCAGAAAAAGTCATATTGCAGCAAAGTGTAGAAGCATTGAAGTTTAAAAATAGAGTGACAGATACTATCTTTGTCATTAATGAAGAATAAAAAGCGTATAAAATAAAGACTAAGGAAGTATAAATGAAAGGTTTTATCGGATTTGCAGTAGATAAACCCATCATAAACCATATTTTGATGGCATTTATGCTGTTGCTTTCGATCTTTGCATATCAGAACATAGCCAAAGAGATATTTCCTGCTTCTACCCTAGATCAAATTTCTGTGACTGGTGGGTATGTGGGTGCGAGTGCCGATGTACTTGATAAAATGGTCGTTACTCAGGTTGAAGATGAACTTAAAAGCCTCTCAGAAATCGATACGCTATATACAACTATTCAAAACGGTATGTTTGCTGTTAAGGCAGATATAAAAACAGGTAGTGATACACAATTGGTGTTATCTGATGTTAAAGATATCATCGCAAACACTAGACGTGACCTCCCTTCAGATATGGATGAGCCTATCGCTAAGATAGTTGTGCATGATTACCCTCTACTTCTTGTTGCTATCTCTGGTGATGTAGAAAAAACTGTACTTATAGATGCCGCGGATGACATTAAGGGAAAACTAGCACTTATTAAAGACCTTTCGGGTATTGCCATTCGTGGAGATGCGGATGATGAAGTTCTTATAAAGCTGAACCAAAAAAAGCTCGAGGCTTATGAGTTGGAGAAATCAGCTGTCTATCGTGCTATTGGTCAAATATCATCTATTTTCCCAGCTGGTACACTTGATGGGCAGGGAGATCATCTCTATGTCTCTACCATTAATGGTGAAAAGTCTAAAGCATTGCTTGAGTCGGTACTTTTAACTGTATCTGGTAAACGATTTCGTTTGAGTGATATTGCAGAAGTAACATTTGGGTTAGGGGACTCTATGCAGCTTTCTCATTTTAACGGAAAGCCAAATATTTCACTCAATATCAATAAAACAAAAGAGGGAAATGCCATAGCTCTGAGCAAAGAGATAAAAACACTTCTTAAAGATTACAATAAAAAGTATGAAAACCTTACATTTGAAGTCTATACAGATACCTCTGTATGGATCAAAAATCGTTTGAACCTTGTCTCTTCCAATATTCTTTTTGGACTCATATTGGTCTTTTTGGCACTTTTTCTCTCTGTTAATATGCGTATAGCATGGGTTGTAGCCATAGGGATACCTGCAAGTTTTATGATAACACTCATAGCAGCAGACATGATAGGGTATAGTCTTAATATGCTTACACTTTTAGGGGCTCTCATAGCCCTTGGTATGCTGGTAGATGAAGCCATTGTTGTAGCTGAAAATATCTATAGACACTTAGAGATGGGAAAAACCCCAAGAGATGCCGCCATAGATGGGGCAGTGGAGATGTTCCCTGCAGTATTGACTGCTACACTTACTACTGTATTTGCTTTTTTGCCACTGCTTATAATGAGTGGAAAGATGGGGATGTTCATGCAGGTTCTGCCTGTAATGATAAGTATTTTACTCATATCTTCACTCTTTGAAGCATTCTATTTTTTACCTCTACATGCAAAAGAGTTTTTTAGCATAGGCAAAGTAGAAAATATAGATGAAGAGGGCGGTTTTTGGTATAAATTTATCCATGATTATAGAGATATTTTAGCTGTATTGCTTAGAAAAAAATGGTTTTCACTTATAACATTGGTTATTTTTATCATCATTGCTACCATAGGTATGGCAAAAATAACCAAATTCCAACTTTTCCCAGAGTTTGATGCACAGCAAATATATCTCAATGGTAAGATAGATATCAACAATGACTTAACCCAAACAGAAGCTTATGTAACACAGATAGAAGAGGCACTTTTAGCCTCTCTTGATAAAAATGCTGTAGATTCTGTTACCTCAGTTATAGGATTTAAGTTCAATCCAGATGCAAGTTTTGAGATAGGTGATAATTTGTTCCAAATTTTTATAAATCTACATGAAAAAGCACCTGAAAACTTTTTTGATACATATATAAATCCTGTTTTTTCACTTGAGTATGATGACTCTGATATGATAAGAGAGAGAAAAGCACAAGAGATAAGTAAAGATGTACAGCGTGATGTGGTAGAGAAGTTTAAAGACCAAGAGGTTAATGGTAAAAAACTTTATGAAGAGTTTAATGTATATGTGCAACAGACAGGTATAGTAGGACATGATGTTGAGATAGGTTTTTCTTCTCTTAATGAGCAAGAAGTGTTAGATGCCATGCAAAAAATAGAAGAGAATCTCACACACATAAATGGTGTAGAAGATATATCAAATAATGCCAATGAGGGGGAGAGAGAACTCAAACTTCGTGTCAATGAATATGGTCAATCTTTAGGCTTTAGTGAGGGGTATGTGACAACAGTTCTTAGAGGTGCATTTCTTAAAGCTGAGTATGCCAAAATGTTCAATACTAAAGGTTTGGTACGTATTAAAATAGAAGATAAATATAAACAAGATACTTCTGCCATAGCTAGTTTCAAGTTGACAACTCCAGATGGAAAAAGTGTTGTAAGACTAGGGGATATTTGTGACTTTACTTACCAAAAGAGTTTTGTCAAAATATTTAAAGAAGATGGAGATAAAGTACGTTCTGTGTTTGCACGTGTTCAGAAGAGTGTCATTACTCCAAATGAAGTGATGGATCAACTCAAACCACTTCTTGATAGCATAGAGAGTTCAGGAGTAAAAGTCATCATAAAAGGAGAGGAAAAAGAGAATGCTCAGATGAAGAAAGAGATGACTCAAGCAGCTATTATTGCTATTTTCTTGATTTTTATTACTTTAGTTTGGATGTTTAACTCGCTGATACTACCACTTATCATTCTCTCAACCATACCTCTCTCTGTCTTAGGAGCATTGGTAGGTACAAAACTTATGGGTATTCATATGACTATGCCTGGAGTGATGGGTGTTATAGGACTTGCAGGGGTGGTAGTAAATGATGGGCTTATTATGCTTAGTTTTATTAAAAAGAGTAAAAGTTATAGTGAAATGATAGAACAAGCAGGTATGAGACTCCGACCTATTATCTTAACTTCCGTAACAACGGTACTAGGCTTGTCTTCACTTATGTTCTTTGCCTCTGGACAAGCACTCATCTTGCAACCTATGGCTATATCATTAGGTTTTGGTATTGCTTGGGCGACGGTGCTTAACCTGTTTTATGTACCTTTGATGTATGCAGTTATCTACCGAGTGAAAGCGAAGTAAAAGGATTATTGGTTATAATAATTTCTTTTAAAATTATAACAATTAGGATAATAAAATGAATATATTTGATGATGAAGATGATGCGTTTGTAGGGACACCAAAGTCTAACTATTTTGCTATTGCAAAATCAGCGAACCAAAACATAGTTGAGATGGAGATCGAAAAAATGTTCAGACGTTTTGCTATAGCTGAAAAAATGCTAGAGGAGAGAGAACTTGATGATGAGCATGAAAATCTCATTAAAGCTTTGGTGATAGATGAAGAGATAAATGCTAGAGTGGATTCACTTTTCATTGAGCTTGTAGGTAATATCGTTACTCAGTGTGAATAGGAAATAGATGTTAAGTGCCGTTGAAAGAAAAATAGAACAGTTTGTAAGTGAGCTTAATGATAAAGAGGTTTCAGCTCTTTACAAGAAGCTTCCTCATGGAAAAAGACTTAGAGCAAAGCTCATCTTGAAGATAGCAGGAGGTAGTCTCCCTGTGCTAAAAACAGCAGCTATCGTTGAGATGATACATGCAGCTAGTCTTTTGCATGATGATGTCATAGATGAGGCTTACACACGACGTAATAGACCTTCTATCAACGCACTTTATGGCAATAAAACAGCCATTATGTTAGGGGATATCCTCTACTCTAAAGGCTTTTTAGAGTTAAACAATATTAGTCCTCAAGTGGCTAAGATAGTCTCCAATGCCGTTGTACAACTAAGCCTTGGAGAGCTTAAAGATGTTTCACTCTCAAAAGCATTTAATTTAGATAAAGAGATTTATCTTGAAATGATCTACCAAAAGACAGCTTCTCTCATGGAAGCTGCTGCTGGAGCTGCCGCGGTGTTGGCAGGTAAAGATAGAGTTGCATATATGACTTATGGTAGAAACTTAGGTGTCGCTTTTCAAATGATAGATGATATTTTAGACATTACTATGGACTCAGAAACTTTGGGTAAACCTGCATTACATGACTTTGAAGAGGGTAAAACAACTTTACCATATATCTACCTTTATGAAGCGATGGATACTGTAGAGCAGAAGAAACTAAAGTCTTTACATACAAAAAAACTCTCTTTAGATGAATCGAAATGGATTAAAGTTAAAATGCAAGAATATGGAGTGATCCAAAAAAGTTTTGCTGAGGCTAAAATATTGGTTGAAGAGGCTATTTCTTTAATGAATGCACGAGGCGAAGATGCCTTAAGTGGCATAGCTATGGCAATGATAGAGAGGGATTTTTAAATGTATTATCAGGTAGTGAGTTTTTCTCATAAAAATTGTGATCAAGGTATGCGGGAGAAGTTGGCATTTGCCAATGATGAAGAGAAAAAAGTTTTTTTAGATCAACTAGTGGGATTTGAATTTGTTCATGAAGCTTTTGTGATCTCTACTTGTAACCGTGTTGATATAGTTCTTGCAACCAGAGATAACTTTTCATCTTATCATGCAGTTTTGGGGTTAATGAGTCAAAAAAGTGACTTGAATTTTTATGAGCTTAAAACATCTGCAAAGCAGCATGATGATGAAGAGGCTGTAGAGCATATGTTTTCAGTAGTCTCTTCTTTGGACTCTTTGGTTGTAGGTGAGTCTCAGATAACTGGACAAGTTAAAGATGCATTTAAATTCTCTCATACTAATGGAACAGCAGGACGTAAACTCAATCGTATGCTCTCTTACGCTGTAAAATGTGCGGCAGAAGTGCGAAATGCAACAAATATTTCACAAAACCCTATCTCTATAGCTTCTGTAGCAGTGGCTCAGGCACATAAACTTTTAGGTGATAACATACAAGGCATGAAAGGCATTGTAGTTGGTGCTGGAGATATGGGTGTACTTGCAGCAAAACATTTGCTTAGAGTAGGGTGTGATGTGGTGCTTATAGGTCGTGACCTTGAGAAAGTACAAGCTGTAGCAGACTCTTTGGGTGAAAATGTAAAAGCAGATACTATGGATGAACTTCCTAAATATATCAATAGGTATCGTCTTTTCTTCTCTGCAACTTCTGCAAAAGAACCAGTGATAACAAAAGATATGATAGATAATGTTACATTGCCTAGACATTGGTTTGATATGGCTATCCCACGTGATATAGAAGATATGGATCTTGAAAAGTTACAACTTTTTCGTATAGATGATCTGCGTAGTATCTCAAATGATAATCATGCTCTGCGTGAAGAGCAAGCAGTGAAAGCAACAGAGATAGTTGCTCAATACAAAGAAGAGTTTTATGCTTGGCTTAGAGCTTTGTCTATAGAGCCTGTTATTAAACAGATGAGAGAACATGTTACTGATGCCATAGATAGTGAGATGCAAAGGGCTATAAAAAAAGGGTTTGTACCTGTAGAGCATGAAGAAAATATGCGAAAAATGGCGGAACAAATGTTTAAACGTTTTTTACATGATCCTACTCAAAACCTAAGAGCTTCATCAACACAAAAGAAAAATGCAAACTGTATTGAATCGGTGAAGAGAATGTTCAATATAGATACAGAAGATATTGACATGAAGCAATACAAAAATGATCATCATACAAAAGGATATAGTGCGTGAGATTTTCAAGATTATTAATACCTACTACTAAAGAGACTCCAAACGATGCAACTTTAGCAAGTCATATTTACCTTATACGTGGAGGGTTCATCCAGTCTGTTGGTGACTCAGGACTTTATAACTATCTGCCTTTGGGTAAAAAGATTCTAGACAAAGTGCGTATGGTTGTTAAAGAAGAGCTTGACAAAGTGGGCTGTCAAGAAGTAAGCCTTTCATTTGTAACACCTGTCTCTTTGTGGGAAGAGAGTGGACGTGCAGATGAATATGGCAAGGAACTTTTACGTTTTAAAGATAGAAAAGAGAACAACTATCTGCTTAGTCCAACAAATGAAGAAGCAATGGTAAATTTAGTACGTCAAACAGTAAAAAGTTATAAACAATTGCCATTAAATCTATACCAAATAAACCTAAAATTCAGAGATGAAATAAGACCTCGCTTCGGACTTATGAGAGGGCGTGAATTCTTGATGAAAGATGCATACAGTTTTCATGCAACATTTGAAGATATGCAAAGAGAATTTACTGTTATGGAAGAGACCTATAAGCGTATTTTTACAAGACTTGGTTTGAACTTTAGAGTGGTACAGGCAGACTCTGGACAGATAGGTGGAGATGGAAGTAAAGAATTTATGATACTAGCAGACTCTGGTGAAGATGATATTGTTGTGTGTGATGCTTGTGACTACGGTGCAAATGTAGAGGTGGCAGAAAATGCTAAAGATGGTGATGTCTGTTCTTGTGGCGTACCTCTACGAATGACTAAAGGGATAGAAGCAGGGCATATCTTTCAGTTAGGAATGAAATACTCTGAAGCCCTAAAAGCTACTTTTCTCAATGAAGATGGTAAAGCACAAGCTTATGAAATGGGAACGTATGGTATAGGCGTGAGTCGTCTTCTGGCGGGTATCATTGAGCAAAATCATGATGACAAAGGGTGTATCTGGACAAAAGAATCTGCACCGTTTGATTTGCAGATAATTATTTCAAATATTAAAGATGAAGATCAGGTAGCTTTAGGTGAAAAACTTTATGCCTCAATGCTTGAAAAAGGTGTGGATGTACTTTTAGATGAGAGAAAAGATAGATTTGGTGCAAAGATGAAAGATTATGAACTTATTGGCGTACCACATGCAGTAGTGATAGGTAAAAAATTGACAGATGGTCTGGTAGAATTTGTGACTAGGGATGGCATGGAAAAAGAAGAGATATCCGCAGATGGTATATTTGAACTATTATCGGAAAGATTTTAATCTATGTTACTAGCTGTTCCTTTTTTCCTTTTAGAACTGTATCTTTCGCTTAAAATGGGAGAGACTATAGGTTTTTTATGGTCTGTTATATGGATATTTTTAAGTATAATTGTAGGTATCATACTTTTACAAAATTCTCCACACACAATGATGAATAACATGCAGTCTATGCAAAAAGGTAAATTAGACATTAAAAAGTTTCAAGATGCTAGTATGTCTTACTTTTTAGGATCGATACTTCTTATTGTTCCAGGGGTATTGAGTGATTTTTTTGGTGTAATTTCTTTAGTTTACACATTATATTTACAATTTGTTGCTAAAATTACACCTGAACAAACAAAATTTAATCAAAACAAAGGAGATGACAATGTCATTGATGTCGAAATTATTGACGAGCACACTGATACTAACAGTGGCTCTTAGTGCAAACACTGTACCAGATAATAAGTTACTAGTTAAATATATAAAGAAGAATATAGTAAAAAACCCGCAAGTTACAATAAACGGTGTAACAGTTATGGAGTCAAAAACTCATAAAGACTTACCAGGTTGGACTGTACTTTTAACAACGATGGACCTGACGTATCAGAAAAAAGAGATACATGCACCTGAAATGATGTTTGTTAAAGATGGATTTATCACTGGGCATTTAGTTAATCTAAAAACAGGTAAAGATTATCGCAATGAGATCAAACCAACTGTTCCTGAAAGTATGTATAATGATGCACACCTTATGTTTGGTAATAAAGACGCGAAACATAAAGTGCTTATTTTTTCAGATCCACAGTGTCCATTCTGTCAAGAAGTAGTACCTGAAATCTTTAAGGCAGCTAAAGAGAACCCGACAAAGTTAGCGGTGTATTATTATCATTTACCACTCTTGAGAATTCATCCTGTTTCCGATGTTATCACTCGTATTATGCATGTTGCACAACATGAGGGTAAGGTAGATATGGTAGAGAAAATCTATTCACTTAAAATTAGTCCAAGAGAGA
>VAPK010621700.1_pt1 | contig 10601 bp, 9 predicted proteins | sample 3395031 | NCBI WGS metagenome assembly VAPK01 (sample SAMN08290443, study PRJNA428436) | hydrothermal vent metagenome | isolation source: Deep-sea hydrothermal vent chimney 1 | place: Pacific Ocean: Juan De Fuca Ridge
ACACGCTACGCGAGGCTTGGCCCACAGATTGGCAAGCGATACTGACAGCCAATAATCAGCGGCCCCCCATGTGTTTGCGCATCAACACGGCAAAAATCAGCATCCTGATATGTCGTATTTAATTTACGATGAACAACTTTTGAATTTGGAGGGTTACCTCGGGCAATTAAATGAATATATCGATTTTTACAAAACGAGGTATTTAGATTAGTTTCTTGTAATCATGAAATTGCAGCAACAAAAATAAGATGAAAACGATAGTAGTACTTTTTATAATTTCGATGATTAGCACTCAATTATATGCTCAACTGGCAAATTCTTATCCAAATGATGTGGGGATAGAAAATGATCCAAATGTATTGTATGTAGAAAAATTTGAGGACGGGATAACAAACATCCTCAGCCGGTATATTGATATTAAAAATTCTACAGGTATGTTTTTAGATACTGATGTTCCTTCCGGAAGTTTAGGACAAAATTCAATTAAAATGACAAGTAAAACCGGTGGGGAAAATAATGGAGGTCATTTGTTTAGAAGTTTTACTCCGGGTTTTGAAGGTACGGTCTATCTTCGTTATTATGTAAAATATCCTTCCATATCTGAAGGATACTTTCATCACGAAAGTTTATGGTTTGGAGGATACAACCCTGCTACAAATTGGGGCAATCCTCGTGCAGGCACCTGTGGCTTAGGAAACAGCAGGCTGAGTATATCTTACGAACCTGTGTGGCAGAAAACAAGCCCAACAGGAATGGATACATATTTATATTGGGGAGACATGAGAAGCTGGGATGGTGGCAACTCCTGCTATGGAAATGTGATGATTGCGGAGGGCCGTACTGAATGGAAAGGTGCCCCGGCAGATGATAATCCAACGGTGGACTTTGACCAATGGATGTGCGTAGAAGTAATGATAAAACTGAACAACCCGGTAACTGCTTATAACGGAGAACTGAGGATATGGCAAAACGGTGTGGAGACAGGTTATTGGGGCCCCGGGTTTCCGAATGGTCATTGGGGCAATGACAAGTGGTACAATAACCCGGGAGATCCACCTTTTGAAGGTTTCCGCTGGAGGACAGATTCAAAGCTCAACATCAATTGGATTTGGCTTGAATTTTATCATGATAATCCCGATGCTCCTTCCAGTTATTTAAAGTTCGACCATGTAGTAATGGCAAAGGAATATATTGGTCCCATTTACGATGCAACAAATGATACCAATGTAAGGTAAAGGATCTGCCTCCAGTAGGATTTTTATTATTTTTTTAATATTCCAATACCTGCTTTTGAATTAGAGATCGAATAAAATGGTTCTTTAAATTCAGGGCCACCGGAAAATGGGTCTTTCCCCGGATCGAGGTGGGGATCTAAATCAACAAAATTGAATCCGCCAAGTCCGGCTGCAAAATGAACTGAACAACCCAGTCCCAGTTTGGTCTCTAACATACATCCAATCATAAGTCCAATATTTGCATTACGTGCTATTGTGGCGATGTCCAAAGCTTCAATAATTCCTGATTTCATGATCTTTATATTGATCAGATCAGCACACCCGGTCCGTACTATCTCAATAGCATCAGCAGCAGTGAACACCGATTCATCGGCTGCTATCGGAATTGAGGTATTGTTTTTTACAAATTTCATTCCTTGCAGATCTTGCTTTACAACCGGTTGCTCGAAAAGTACCGGCCTAATGTTGTTCTTTTCCAATTCTTCGAGAAAATGAACCGCCTCGCAAGGAGAGTAGCCCTGATTGGCATCAATCATAATCCCACAATTCGGTGCACCATCTTTAATCGCCAGTATCCGGTCGATGTCTTCAATCAGGTTTTTACCAACTTTAGTTTTAATGGTATTGTACCCTCTCCTGCTTAGTTTGCCCGCATTTATTTTGGCAGTGGCAGGAGATACAATGTCTATTGTGTAGTCGGTTTCAATTTTATTTTTAGCACCTCCCAGAAATTTGTACAGAGGAATGTCCAGCGATTTTGTATAGGCATCTAGAATAGCCATTTCAATGGCACAGCGGGCAGTTATTTGCGCCCAAAAAACACTTTTCAGATGCGTGGATATCTGTCGGTATCCCGATACGTCTTTCCCTATCAAAAAATCTTTGCAACTGTTTAATGTTGCCAATACAGTTGCCTGGTTTTCCCCATTGATCGGTTCAAGTGGGGCAGCTTCTCCATAACCTTCAATCCCGCTTTCCAACACGATTGTGATTAACACGTTCTCGATATTGTATTTTGTTCCAATTGCTATCGTAAATGGTTCTTCCAGTGGAATATTGAGGGTGTTGATGCTAATTGTTTTAATCTTTGCTGGTTCCATGTTTATCTCTCCATTTTTTTAAAATATACAATAGTTTCTCAATTTGATCTTTTGTATGGCTCGCAGAAGCAGTAATTCTTACAATATATTGATCCATTTTTACCGGATAATTTATTGAAGGGACAATTATGCCATTCTCCTCAAAGTATCGCGATAAATCTTTTGCGTTGTGTTGTTCAGTAAAAAATATAGGAATAATAGGTGTAATATCATCAGTGGTTTTAAGCCCCAATTCCTTAACTCCTGTCCTTATAAAAATGGCATTCCCCTTTAATCTTTTACGCAGCTCGGGATGTTTTTTTATATATTTAGTTGAAAAGTTTCCTGCGGCAACTATAGGAGGAGGTAAAGCTGTTGATGCTCTATAAAATGTTGATTTCGAACGTATCATTTGAATTGTTTCTTTATCTGCTGAAATGAATCCGCCATACGCCCCCAGTGCTTTACTCATCGTTTCCGATTGATAAATGTTCCTTGCACCATCTAATTTAAAATGTTCGGGCGTGCCTCTTCCATTTTCACCAAGGACCCCGGTTGCATGGGCATCATCAACAATCAATATTGCATTGTATTTTTCGGCCAAAAAATAAATTTGATCGAGCGGGGCAATCTCACCTGTAAGTGCAAAAATACCATCGGTAATAATTAATTGGTGATGTTTTTTGTGTTTCTTCAATAAATCCTCAAGGTGATTTGTATTTCTATGATCATAAAAATTAACATGAGAGATATCTTTAGGAATACCGTCCAATATACTGGGATGTGCCATTGAATCAGCAAAAACAGACGAATAGCTGTCTTTAAGGGCATGAAGCAATAAACTGTTTCCCATATATCCGGAGGCAAAAACAATAGCATCACCACAATTTTTGAAATCAGAAAGGTTTTCTTCCAATTGAAGGTGTATATCTGAAGTTCCGGTAGTTTGCCTGGATGCCGAAAAATTGATTCCGTATTTTTCAATCGAGCGGGTAACATCTTTTACCATCTCAGGGTGGTTCGAAAGTCCGAGGTAGTTATTTCCTGCAAAATAGGAATACTGTTTATTCCTTAAGGAAATAAAATTGCCGACCCCACTCTTTAATGTTATCATATACAATTATGTTATGTTTTATCTAAACTGTTATGTTATGCTTTATCTAAACTGAATAGATTTTTAGATATTTAATTGTTAGCAAGATTATAAAACAGAAAATACTTACGAATGTAAGTAATTTATATGTACTTTGCTTGTTTTTATTGAAAGATGTTTTGCGATTTGCAGATGCGTAAGTATGTGAAAGAATAATTCTATTTATTTTAATTTTAATTTTAAAAAGTTATGGATATTTTATTAATTTATGCCATTTTTGTAAAATTAATATCGAAAAATTGCAATGTGGACATTTTTGTAATCAATTTAAAAAATCTTCGGGGCTTACCTCGGGGGTAATCATTTAAAAGCGTAAAATTAAAATCACATGGATCGAGCATTTAGTAAATCAACAGTTTACAGAAGAGCAAAAATTTTAGAGGAACTTGAATCAAAGGGACAGGTTTTAGTTCCTGAATTAAGCAAAATGTTTAAGATAAGTGAAGTCACTATCCGAAATGACCTGGCTCATCTTGAAAAGCAGAATATGTTGATCCGTGCCAGGGGAGGTGCGATAAAAATAAAGTTTTATTTGGGCGTTGGCGATTCATCTCTTTCAGATAAACAGTTGGAATTTCGGGAAGAGAAACAACTCATCTCCAAAGAAGCCATAAAACTTATTGAAGATGGTGATACAATTGCCATAGATTCAGGCACGACGACAACAGAAATAGCCAAAAATCTGGTGCAATTTAAAAATCTCACCATCATAACAAATGCCCTGAATATTGCGAGTATCCTTTCAGAATATGAAGGTTTTAACATTTTTATGCCAGGTGGGTCTTTACGCAAGAAATCATTATCGTTGGTAGGCGTATTGGCAGATGAAAACTTCGAGAAATTTTATTGCGATAAACTGTTCCTGGGGGCTGACGGATTCGATACAACCCATGGGTTATCAACCCCTAGTTCCGAAGAGGCCCACTTGAACCAGATAATGATAAAGATGGCAAAAAAAGTAATTGTTGTAGCTGATTCAAGAAAATTTGAAAGGAGACGTTTTGCTTTTATTGGACCGATATCGGATGTTGATGTCGTAATTACAGATTCGGGCATTAAGGACGAAGATAAAATCCGATTGGGAAAAGGTGGGATAGAAGTTATCGTTGCTTAGGAGCTGTTACGTAAAAAGATGAACAATTTGAGTGTAGGTATTTTGTTCTTTAACAACTTGAAAAATTAGCGAATAGCCCACTATTTAAAAATTCTTTCAAGGAAGTTAAAGGGCGAAAGAACAAGCACAAATGGTCAGGTTATTACTTGGCAGTTCCTAAAATAAAAAGTAAATAACGCTTCTATATTGTAGCCGCATTGATATCAAAACAATTTAGCATGAATAAAAGACCTTGGTTGTTGTTTGCCCTCATTACTACAGTGTTTTGGGGCTTGTGGGGAGCTTTGATTGAAATCCCGGAAAAAGCCGGCTTCCCTCCCACTTTAGGTTATATTGTATGGTCGTTGACAATGATCCCGTGTGCCTTGGTTGCATTAGGAATAATCAAGTGGAAGCTTGAATATGATATAAAATCCGTTTTTTATGGTCTGATTGTTGGCTTGCTTGGGGCTGGTGGACAGCTTATCCTTTTTCATGCCCTGGCAAAAGGACCGGCATATCTGGTATTTCCAATTATTTCATTATCGCCAATCGTGACAGTTATTATGTCCGTGATCTTTTTAAAGGAGACTACTTCAAAACGTCATTGGATTGGCATTTTCATTGCTTTAATAGCTATTGTTTTGATGTCATATCAAGAATCACAAAGCGGCAATGCAAGAGGCTATTTGTGGTTTGTCATGGCTATTTTTGTATTTCTTGCATGGGGGATTCAGGCCTTCTTTATGAAAATAGCCAATAACCGTATGAAGGCCGAAAGCCTTTTCTTTTACATGATGGTATCCGGTTTAATTTTAGCTCCGTTTGCTTATTTAATGACAGATATGTCTCAACCCATTAACTGGGGTTTTAAAGGGCCTTATCTTGCTGCAATGATTCAAGTATTAAATGCCGTTGGTGCACTTATGTTAGTTTATGCCATTCGTTACGGGAAAGTAATTATTGTTGCACCTCTAACCAATGCTGTTGCTCCGATAATTACAATTATTTTGTCATTAATCATATATGCTGTTATCCCTAATCCTGTAATTATTGCCGGTATGTTGGTTGCAATGATTTCAGTTTATTTAATTGCTGATTGATATGCATTTACGCAATTTATGTTAATATTGTATTTGATGGTGGCAATATAAGTAAGGCTCCTATTAATAGAGGTTGTTTAAAGTTGAAGGGGATTTTCGAGAGGAATATATTGATTTTAGTGGCGGAGTTCGGTTTTTATTGCATAGCCGTAGCTATGGAATAAAAATTAGCTGAAGCCCAATGAAAACAAGATGTTTCTCGCAGATTCTCATTTTAACTTTAGACAAGCTCGTAATATAACTACAAGAATAATAGGAGATTAAGGGAAAATATCAGTACACAATTTAAAGAAATATGTGTCTTTTGCTATATTTCTCCCAACATACCAGCTCATCTAATTAACTTTCCAGTAAAGTATTGTTCAACAACAAATTCCTGATACATCTGCATTGATTTGACCATTCGTCATTCGAACTTTTTTTGACGAATTCGGCATGTGATTTCGATGAGTAGTAACGAATCTTTTCAAACATATAAACAAGTTATAGTTTTTTTTAGATGGATAAGTAGATGATAGTTCATTTTTCAATTAGCTGAATGTTTAAGCTTAGAATGTTGTTAATTGAATAAGCAAATGAAATATCAAAATTATATATAAAAAGATATTGAAAATATATACATTTGTAATGAAACAAAATGACATCATCTTAATGAATTACTTGAATTATTCAACTGTGGGTTTAAATCAATTAGCGATTTTGATATAGTCAGTGGAATAAGTAGCCAGCCTGAAATTGGGAAAAGAACCTATTTTTATTGAATAAGAAAAAGTTAAAACATAATATCATGAAAATTTTAAGAATATTCTTATTTGCCTTCGGACTAATACTTTTAGGTATTAACATCTTCGGCCTTTTTAAGTCGTTAAGGAACGAAGAGTTATATTCTGAAATAACACCTTATAAAGACGATATTTCTATTCGTTTTGATAAAGCTAAAAAACAATGGCATCGTAAAGCGAATGAAAATGATAAAGATTTTGCCTTGCGGGCGACAATGCTCATCAACCATTCAATGGCTCACTACTGGCGTGATGAAGGCATAACGAAATATCATTTGCTGGTTCCTGTTTGGGAGAATTATCTGTTGTGGCTTAAACAAAAAGTTACAGGCGAAAAAAAATATGAATTCCGCGATTATAAAAAAGTTATAGAAAGGGGAGTAGGAATTTGTTCTCAACCTTGTATTGGATTACAGGATTTATTGAAATCAAATGGGATAGAAGCCGATCTTTGGGATATAAAAGGGCACATAGTTGTTGGTGCCAAATTCAGCGATGGAACAAGATATACCCTGGACCCCGATTATGGGCAAATTATTCCGTACGGTATGGCAGAAATAGAAGCCAATCCCGAACTTGTTAGAGAGTCGTATGCCGACCAGGATGACGTTTATGCGCCCTATTTAAAGGAACATAAACATACCGATGATATTGTGAGAATGTATGAAAAAGACGGGAACCATATTTATTTTATGAAGAAAGGGTTTGAAGATTTTTCATACACTGCCATTTGGATTATTCCTTTACTGTTGATTTTACCTTATATATTCGTTAGCTTTCATTTCATTTAATTTAATTTATCGAGACATGAGAAATAGAAAATTTCAGATTTTATTAGTATGTATTTTCGTATCATCAAGCACCTACGCTCAAAAATTCATTTTTAACTTTCATGAAATTGGTGAATTTCAAGACAGAATGGGTCAAACTTCACTAGTTGATGTTGATAACGATAATGATTTAGATTGGGTATTTGGTCGGTTTGGAAAAATGTACTGGTATGAATATATTTCGGCTGATAATTGGCAACTTCATGACCTTGGAAAAGGAGCAAAAACCGATGTAGGTGGTTGTTCGCATGATGTAAATGGAGATGGGTGGGTAGATTTTATTGTGGGGGATTCCTGGTATGAAAACCCGGGTAATCCAAAAACAGAAAATTTTATTCTACATAAGAAAAATATGATTGCTGCTCATGATAATGTTATGGTCGATATTAACAATGATGGGATAAAAGACGTTGTTTCTGTATCTAACAATGCCGACCGTCCTGTTTTTGCATGGTATAAAATTTCAAAAGATTATACCGATAATTGGGATTATCATAAAATAGGAAAAGGGATTCATGGAGGCGTGGCACCCCATGGATACTCAGATTTGGACAATGATGGAGATATAGATCTTGTATGTGGTGACACATGGTATGAGAACATCGATGGCAGAGGAGAAAAATGGAACCCCCGTCAAATATTAATTCCAGACGGTGGAAGTCGTCCCGATAAATTTGGATTAGCCCTAAAAACCTGGTGCTTCGACCTGAATAATGATGGTTTAATGGATATAGTACAAACCGAAGCAGACACACAAAATGGCCGGGCTTTTTGGTGGGAGAATTACAATAATGCAGAAAAATTTATTTTTCATCTGATTTCAGCAAACAATACAAATCAGGATTTACATTCCCTGGCTTTGGCAGATATAGATAATGACGGTGATGTTGATATTATTTCTGGTGGTGGTCCATTGTCAATTGATAACCATAAATTAATGATTTGGGAAAATGTAAACGGGAATGGTTCTGAATGGACAGAGCACTTAATTATCAGCGATATCCGCGTTCATGAATTAGTGGTTGGGGACGTTGACAAGGATGGTGATATTGATATTTGTTCAAAACCATGGCATGGTGGTTTGCATTTCTATCTTGAAAACAGTCTGATTAAATAAAAACGAAAGCAAACACTGTATTAAAACTTTTGGCAGAAAGTGTTTTTTTTAAGGGGTCAGTACACATAATAAGCATTGTAAGGGCTTGATTGGAATTGCTTTAAAATGCCAAGCGTTTTTTATTCATTAACGTAATAATTAAAAAATGTTGTTCATGAAAAAGTTAAGATTTATCCTCCCCGTTCTTAGTTTATTCATTTTAGGGGGATTTTCGGTATCAAAGATGAATAAAAAGAGTGGTGAATGTTCCAGTTCATCAGTTCAAAAAAATACTGCTGTTGATCAGGATGATGGTTTTTTCCAACGAAGGTGGAATTATGTGTCCGAAACCTCAGCCGTAATTTACTGGCAGTTGAATGATATTAGCAAATCGGCCAATAGTTTTGTAGAGTATGGCAAAACAAAAGACTTTGGAAACCGGACTGCTGTTACTAAAAAACCAAGATGGGCGCATTTTCATCGTTTAACCGGGCTGGATCCGGGCTCAAACTATTATTACAGAATGGTGGAAATCAACCCTACTGATGGAAAAAGGACGAAGAGTGAATTGTTGCAGTTGACCCCGCGGCGCATAAGCGGGGCTGTTTATATTCCTCAGGATTTGAAAGGTGAACCACCATATCTTTTGGATAAAGACGATACCTATTATGTGTTAACACAAGATATCAAAGCGGATGGTTCGGCATTTATTTTAAAAGGTTCGCGATCAACACTCGACCTCGATGGCCACACAGTCATATTTGGCGACGACACAGCGGAGCAGGTTTACGGTGTACGTATTATTAGTCGCGACAGTTGTAAAGTAGCCAACGGGAGAATTGTACAGGGGGCACGTTCCTATGATTACAGTGCAGCCGTTGCCAGCCTCGACAGAACATTCGAACGCCCGGCTGCGACAGAGATTTGTGGAATCAGCACCGATGTACATCTGAGGGATACCTGGCCAATGAATTTTACTCATATCGAACAACTCGAAGTACACCATAACGATATTTACAGCCGGGTTACTGAAATTGAATGTCGGCACTACCCCGGAAATGCTCTGTTAAGGATATATGCTTACGGAGGGAACATCCATCTGCACGACAATTTGTTGACAGAAGGCTGTCAGTGGGGGATTGTGGTAAAGGCACTCAGCCGCACTATTGAAAATGTCGAAGTTGATCACAACGATATTCAACACCACCAGCAATATGTCAATGGTTATGCACTTTCACCGGGTTCGGGGGCGATAGTTCACCACAACCGGGTAACATCTACTGGAAGGGGTGTTCACCTGACTGGAGAAAACACAGAGTTTTATAATAATTATGTTGACATTCAAGGACATCAACACCTGAGTGATCTTCCAGCACGTACCCGTCCGTTTCACCACAGGTTGATAGAATTGCACGGGGTTAAATTTGAAGGAAGGTCGGCTAAGTATTGTAAAATCTATAATAATTTCGTACGGATTACTCAATGGCAACCGGTTGATTCAGGTGGCAAAGGTGATCCGGCCGATAAAGTTGACAATGGTGTTTATATTCGCTCCAATGCAACATCTGTTGAAGAAGGTAAACTGGTGGATACAAAACAAAACTGGGAAAAAGATCGTTGGCGGTTCTATTACGTAAAGTACGATCCCAATAAACCACCTGTTAAGATCACCGGGAATGATGCAACCACGCTTTATGGCGATTTTGGTGTAGAGCCCTCTTCAGAATACACAATTTACATGAAATGGTCGTACGTTGCTCCAACACCGCTTAATCTGGCTTGTTATGACCCCAACGGGATGAATGAAATATATAACAATACCTTCATTGGAATTACAACGTACAAAAAAACACGGCATGGGGAATATGGCGATTCGGGTGAATGGGCCACAGCCGTAATGTTTGTAATGATGAACAAAGGTGCGGCCGATCCGGGAAAATATTCAGCTTACCTCCACGACAACCAGTTTTTTAGTAACGACCTGTTTATAAATTCATACACAGAAATAAACATGAATATTAAGTTGGAAGATAATACTTTTACATTATTGACTAACCCGTTTGCTACCGAAAGAGAAGACAGGATACGAATGGTTGGGGATGAATATGAAGCAAAAGCCAGAAAGGCAAATAAATTTATTGAATAGAAATGCCGCATCAACTTTATCAACTCTGAGGTTTGTATGTCTATTCGGCCAGAGGGAGAAATCTTATTAGCTCCCCAATAATAT
>VAPK010329725.1_pt1 | contig 10599 bp, 10 predicted proteins | sample 3395031 | NCBI WGS metagenome assembly VAPK01 (sample SAMN08290443, study PRJNA428436) | hydrothermal vent metagenome | isolation source: Deep-sea hydrothermal vent chimney 1 | place: Pacific Ocean: Juan De Fuca Ridge
CCGGCGACTATCGAATCAGCAGATGGTGTTGTGCTCCCCGGAGTCGGCGCTTTTGGGGCCTGCATGGATGCTCTGGATGCCACCGGGCTTACCGAACAGTCACAACTTGTCGCCGCCTCGGGACGCCCCTTTCTCGGCATTTGTGTTGGCATGCAGCTCATGTTTGCTGGATCCGATGAAACTCCTGGTCGTTCCGGTCTCGGTCTTTTCTCCGGGACGATCCGCCGCCTGACCGGAGAGGTCCGAATACCCCAGATGCAATGGAACAAGCTCGAAGTTACCGCACCTGAGCATCCACTGATGAACGAGTTGGACGGCTCTTGGATGTACTTCGTTCACAGCTACGGAGCCGAAGAAACCAATGACACGATTGCCGTCACCGAGTATGGAGGCAGGGTGGTGGCTGCTGTGGCCAGAGACAATGTGTGGGCGACCCAGTTTCATCCCGAGAAGTCTGCCGATGATGGAAAGCGGCTGCTAACCAACTGGCTGGAGTTCGTTGCCGCTAGCAGATTGGTGGTTCAAGCATGATCCTTTACCCAGCTATCGATCTCCGAGGTGGCAATTGTGTCCGGCTTCTCCGGGGCAACTATGACCAAGAAACCATCTACTCCGATGATCCAGTCCAACAAGCAGTGAAGTTTGTTGAGGCTGGTGTTGAGTGGATCCACATGGTTGACCTTGATGCTGCCCTCACCGGCGAGCCGACAAACCGTGACGCCATTCGGGCCGTTTGTGCCGCGGTTGGTGTGCCTGTTCAGGTCGGTGGCGGCGTACGAACCGAAGATGCAGCCAAGGCTTTGTTCGATTGTGGAGTAGCCCGAGTGGTTATCGGTACCGCGGCGCTTGAGAACCCTGACCTTGTTCGTGCCGTCGCGGCGGACAACCCAGTTGCTGTTGGGTTGGATGCCAGAGGGGGCGAGGTCGCCACCCATGGCTGGACCGAGCGCAGCGGCAGATCAGTCGGTGAGCTCGCCGCTGAGTTCGCCGATGCCGGTGTCGCCGCGCTGGTGGTGACGGAGATTAGTCGAGACGGCACGCTGGAAGGCCCCGATGTTTCTGGCCTGAGCGAGCTCTTGACTCAGACAGCCATCCCCGTCATTGCGTCGGGAGGTGTTGGCAACCTGCAACACCTGGTTGATCTGGCCAAGGTAGAGGCCGATGGCCGTTGCTTCGAAGGAGCAATTGTCGGCAAGGCCATCTATGAGGGAACCGTCGACATTGTCGATGCCATTGCGGTACTGGCTCAAGATCCCAAGAAGGCCGAGGGATAGCAATGGAAGTCGTCCGAGTCATTCCTTGCCTGGATGTTGACAATGGTCGGGTGGTCAAGGGGGTCAACTTCGTCGATATCCGAGACGCCGGCGATCCGGTGGAGCTGGCGGCCCGCTATGACCGTGAGGGAGCCGATGAGCTGATCTTCCTGGACATCACGGCTTCATCCGATGATCGGGAAACCACCGTCGCAATGGCTAAAGCTGTGGCCGAGAAGGTCTTCATCCCTTTCACCATCGGGGGCGGGATCCGCAGTGTCGAAGACGCTAGGCGGATGCTGCGGGCCGGAGCCGACAAGGTTTCAGTGAACTCCGCCGCAGTGAAACGTCCTGAGTTGGTGGCCGAAATTGCTGCTGAGTTCGGTTCCCAATGTTGTGTGGTTGCCATCGATGCCCGGGCCACAGATGAGGAGGCCTCGGTCAACGGGTCTGCTATCGAATCCGGATTTGAGATCTATGTCCGGGGTGGCCGGGATGCGACGGGGATTGATGCTGTTGAGTTCGCCAAGAAAGTGGTTGCCCTCGGTGCGGGGGAGATTCTTTTGACTTCCATGAACCGTGATGGAACTCGAGTCGGGTTCGACCTGCCGCTGACTCGAGCTATCAGCGACGCCGTTAATGTGCCAGTCATTGCCTCGGGAGGGGTCGGTTCGGTCGACGATCTGGCTCCGGGGGTGCTGGAGGGTGGGGCCTCGGCTGTGTTGGCGGCGAGCATCTTCCACTTTGGCGAATCCACCATTGCTGATGCCAAAGATGCACTCCAGAAAGCCGGCCTAACGGTTCGGCCCGCTTGAGCAGGCGGTTTCTCTGCTCGCTTGCCTCACCTGATCGTTCGCTCCTGATTAGTCCCGTTGGATTGACCGATATAGGCGGTCGGCTATCAGCTGGTTCAAGAAGTTGAGCTTGCCGTTCAAGAAGTGATCGGCTCCGGGCACCGTCGTGATGGTGGTGTTTTGCCAGGCACTGGTTCGGTCAGCAGCCGTCTCTGGGTCACAGAATTGGTCATGCTCGGGGATGACAAGGTGGATGGGGCGGGGATCACTGCCTGCGGCCATCTGGGCCGGGTCAAGGACTCCCAGCGGTGGAGCAATACAGAACCACTGGGAGATGGCGGGATCGACCACGGTGAGCGAAACGTCTGCTCCAAAGGACCAGCCAAGGAGGCTGAGCGTCAAGTCGGGATGCAGGCCAGCCAGATGAGCGACCGCTCCAGATACGTCGGCCTTCTCGCCCTTGCCGTACTCATGGCAACCATCGGATCCAGTCACACCCCGAAAGTTGAAGCGCAAGCAGGCAAACCCTTCTTCTCCAAGCGAATGGAACAGGCTGTTGATGACGGACGCGAACATATTGCCGCCGTGCAATGGATGGGGATGGCAGAGCACGACGCAGCCAATCGGATCCGGAGGGGTCAATAGTTCGGCCCGGAGGATCAGCCCGTCGGGAGTTCTCAGGGCAAACCGCTCGGGTTCAAGCGGACCCGTTGGAGTGGCTGGCGATCTGGGCTGGATTGGGTCTTGACCGGCTGACTCGGGGTCGGTTGCGTCTGATGGCATCTCTCAGACGCTAGCGTTTCGGCGGTGACAGACCGAGACAATGGCGCCACATCAGACAAACTCCCCATCAAGATGCTCAATGACCGCATCCTGGTGAAGATCGAGGGCCCTGATGGCGAACGAAAGTCCAATGGAGGAATCCTCATCCCAGCAACCGCCCAGGTCGGCAAGCGCCTGACTTGGGCCACCGTGGTTGCTATTGGTTCCAACGTGCGATCCATGGAGCTCAAAGATCGGGTTCTCTACAATCCCGAGGACCGATACGAGGTCGAGGTTGGGGGAGCGGACTACATCATCTTGCGCGAACGTGACATCCATGCCGTTGCCGCTCAGCGGCTGGATGACTCCCACACCGGCCTCTACCTGTAGTATCCGGGCTTGGGCTCCAAAATCTGCTGCTGGCACCGCTAGAGCATGCTGGTGCGTGCTCTAGCGGTGCCAGCAGGCGTCTTGTGGGTGTGGGCAGGCGTCTTGTGGGTGTGGGCAGGCGTCTTGTGGGTGTGAGCAGGCGTCTGCTAGGTCGGGTCACCATCGAGGAGGGGGTCGCCAACAGAGTGAGTCGCGGCGTCGTGTGGCAAGTTGCTTCGTCCGGCTCGCAGATAGCCATAGGGCGTGACGAAGCCAAAGTTGGACACCCGTGAGGTGTAGACATCAGCGTAACGTTCGACCTGGCGAGCAAACAGGCTCTTGTCGATTCCGGCTCGCATCAGGGGGCCCCAAGTCGTGTTTCCGAGCTTGCCTGCTGCTCCAGCAATTGGCCCGATCTTGTCATCAAGGGCAACGACTTGGCGGCGCACCTCGGTGATCAATTGGTCAATGGTCCTGTCGCCGCTGCGTTGGCGAGCCATGCGCAGCTGGGAGAGCTCATCTTCTTTCTTGCCCTTGCTAACCATGAGCGATGACAATGCTTCTTCTTGTTCGGCGAATAGGGCCGACTCACGGATCTCGTCTTCGAGTTCTCGAATGATCAGTGCCGTGCGCCAACGCAAGGTCGACTTGGAGACATGAACGTCGCCGAACAGATGATCACCGACATAGAGGATGTCTCCACCGGACAAGTTGAAGCTCTGTTCCACCGCCGCCGCATTGCCGCCAAAGTAGACAGCGCCTTCTTTCAGCTGACCAAAATGGGGTTGCAGCAGCCCGGCCTCCTCATCGACAACTCGGTAGAAGGGGTTCTGGTCTTCGAAAAAGGATGGCTTGTTGGCCGAAACAATGACCAGGTCAAACAGGTCACGCCATGACTCACCCTTGGCGAGGTCCGGGGCCATGGCGTAGGTCATCATCTCCGAGGTGTAGACCCAGTCTGAGTTGGTGATGAGGAAGGTCTTTCGCCCGGCGGCTCGTTGGTCCCGCAGGGTTTGGGCCACCAGCGGATCACGTTGCACGAAGCGGCCGGGATCTCGCTGGATTTCGGCCTTGAGATCACCCTGCCAATGGGATTGTCCAAGGACTTCATCGACCAGGCGGTAGAGGCCGTCATAACCCATGATGGTTGGCCGGTCCTCGACCTCTAAGGATCCCTCATCCAGCCGATCAACGAGCTGAGCCAGCAGACTTTCTTGGGAGAGGGAAAACATGGTGTTGGTGAAACGCCAGCGTTCTTCGGACAGGTTGATGAAGGTTCCGGAATAGGCCTGGCGAACCTCGCCGTAGCTGAGGGTTCGGGTGCCGTGGTGGGCACGAATGATGTAGCCAAAGCGGGTGGCCTTGACCAGATTGCCTAACTCCATGTCAAATACGAGGCCTTGGATGCGATTGGCTGGGTCAAATTCCAAGCCATCAACCGGGAAGCCTCGGCCGCTCAAGAGTTCTCGAGTCCGGTCAAAGGCGGCCTTCTCCCACTCCTTGATGTCGTAGTGGACCAGGGTGTAGTCCATGTCATAGCCAATGGCCCTCAGTGAGCGGAGGTTGAGGGTGCGATTGGCGAAGACTCGGCGCTCGGGGGTGGCAGCCGGAAAGGGGGAGGGTTCCATCGCTTCACTGTAATGGGGCCCAAGCGGCTGGCCTCAGGAGCAAGTCTGCGACGCCAGACAAAGCTGTGGGGCCAGACAAAAGGGACGGAGCGAAGCAAGAGCGAGCGGTAGGCTCCTTTCATGTCTTTCCGGGAAGCGTCATCTGAAACAACGTCACCTTTGGGAACGTCATCGGGGGCTGTTGCTGTACCCAAGCTGCTTGGCGAGATCAGCTTCGACCTCGATGGCCTAGTCCCCGCCATTGTTCAGGACGACAAGACCAATGCAGTCCTGATGCTCGGCTACATGTCGGCTGAAACCTTGTCCATGACTTTGGAACAGGGAAGGACCGTGTTTTGGAGCCGCTCCCGTCAAGAAATCTGGCGCAAGGGAGATACATCGGGCAATGAGCAGCGAGTCCGGTCCATCCACTATGACTGCGATGGCGACACCTTGTTGATTCGCGTTGAACAGGTCGGTGACGGGGCCTGTCATACCGGCGAGTATTCCTGCTTCTACCGAAAGTTCGGTTGATGGACGGGACGGCCAACTCGCCAGATGTACCAACCGGTACGACCACGCTTGAAGAGTTTCGTCGGATGGCCGCTGAGTATCGGGCGATTCCCGTTACTCGCGAGCTTCTGGCTGATCTCACCACACCCATGGCGGCTTTCCTACGCGTTGTCGGTGATGATCCGGGCTTCTTGTTGGAGTCGGTCGAGAACGGCGAGCGATGGAGTCGCTTCAGCTTTGTTGGCCGGCGGCCCCACGCCACCCTCGTTGCCCGCGACGGAGTAGTGGAGGTTCGTGGCTCGTTGCCTGATGACGACTTGCCCCTGGAGGACGGCATTCTGGCCACCATCGAGACCCTGCTCGATCGCTACAAAGGTCCGGTCCTTCCCGACTTGCCACCGCTGACTTCGGGTCTGGTTGGCTACCTCGGTTACGACACCATTCGCGAGATCGAGACTCTGCCGGCCAACGCGACCGATGACCTTGGCTATCCCGACGCCATGTTGGATGTGATTGGTGACATGGCTGTCTTTGATCACTTCCGCCAACGGGTCACCCTCGTTGCCGTCGCACTGCTGGGCTCAGCGGCAACCGGTGAGGACATTGATAATGCCTATGCCAACGCTTGTGCCCGGCTCGATCAGCTGGCCGCCGATGGCGCTCGGCCGATCTCAGAACCCATGCTGGTTCCCCCCGATGCTGACGGCCCGCTGCCGAAGACGACATCGCCAACACCGCCCGGTCAGTACGAGCAATCGGTGGAAGTAGCCAAGGAATACATCCGTGCCGGCGACCTCTTCCAAGTGGTCTTGTCCCAGCGCTTTGATGTTGAGCTTGAGGCTGATCCCGCTGACGTCTACCGAGTACTTCGACAGATCAACCCCAGTCCCTACATGTATCTGCTGCGCCAAGAAGAACTCACTATTGTTGGCTGCTCACCTGAGCCGCTGGTTCAGGTTCGTAACGGTCGAGTAATCTCCCGACCAATTGCCGGCACCCGGCGTCGTGGCCGAACCGATGAGGAAGACCGTCGTATGGCGGCTGAGTTGGTTGAGGACCCCAAGGAGCAGGCCGAGCATGTGATGCTGGTTGACCTGGCTCGCAATGATGTTGGCCGGGTGGCCCAGTACGGCTCAATGGAAGTTGTCGAGATGATGACCCTGGAGCGATTCAGCCATGTCATGCATCTCACCAGCCAGGTTGAGGCCGATCTGCGCCCTGGCTTGTCGGTGATTGATGTGCTTCGGGCAACCTTGCCTGCTGGCACTGTTTCTGGTGCCCCCAAGGTTCGGGCGATGGAGATTATTGACGAACTAGAACCGGTCAAGCGCGGACCATACGCCGGTGTTGTCGGCTACTTCGATTTCTCCGGCAACCTGGATACCGCCATCACCATCCGCACCATGGTTTGTGGGCCCGACCAGCGAGGCGCCCAAACGGGGTCGCGAACAAGCGGCGAGACAGGTAGCGCAGTTCCCCGGCGCCGGGCGAGCATCCAAGCCGGAGCAGGCATCGTGGCTGATAGTCAGCCTGAGCTGGAGAATCTGGAGTGTGCCAACAAGGCCCGCGCCTTGCTCGCCGCCATCGAACCGGCACGACGGATGAGCATTCAGCGTCGGGGTTAGGGATCCGCGGTTGGGGCCACGATGACCCAATCATCTCGAATCAGGTCCCAGACAATGGCAGAAATCCATTGGCTCGCTTGGGCCGTCACATGCACACCGTCACCCTCACGGGCCTTGTGGGGCTCGCCGTCGGGACCGACAATGTATTGCTGATAGTCGCCGTCGGGGCCAAGCAATAGTGGAACGATGTCGACGAAGGTGACCCAACTCCGCAGGGCTGCCTCGTCGGCCAAGATGGCGTTGACATTGATGGCGATGGCTTCTCGACGGTCGTCCTGCATGGGGGGAAGCCCGACCCAGTAGAAGCGGATTCCCGGGTAGGCGGTGATGTCCATCATGAGTGATACCCGTTCGCGATATTCCTGTAGCCACTCAGCGGAGTTGGTGGCCAGCTTGCCGTCTGGGCCAAGCATTGGTTGATCGTCATTGCCGCCGACCATGTAGACGAGGGCTTCGGGCCGTGTGGTCAGATCATCATCGGCCAGCATGACATTGCTGAGATCTGCAGGCCAGTCAAAGTAGTCGGGTCGAGTGATTCCGGTGGAGATGTGATAATCCAAGGTGAAGGTACTGAGATCGGGGTCAGCAACCTTGTACTGAAGTCGTGAGCCGACGTATTCACCCAGCGAATCGCCCCCGGCCCAAACTCGAATGGGGTCCGTTTGGCTGATCTCGCGGAGTGAAGGCAGGGTTGAGGTGGTGGATGGGGCCCTCGAGGGTGGAGTCGAGGTTGTCGGCGCTGCTGGGCCAGTCGTTGGGGTGCTGGCTGTGGTCTCAGTGGGTTCGGAGCCGGCATCTTTTTGCAAGGTCGGGCCAGCACTCTTGTCCACCGTCGGGCGGCCATCCGCCAGCTCTCCCACAATCACCGCGGTCGAGCGATCTTCGTACAGCAAGTTCTCTATGGCACTGGCTGGCTGATCCAACTTCAGAGCGGCGGCGGTCTCATGGAGGGTCTCGGCTGCATCCAGCCAGGTCTGTCTGTTCGAACCGAACTCTTGTCGTTCGGCCATGGACACCAGTCTCGCAGTGCTAAACAGGCCAACCACGGCCAAGCAAACAATCAAGCCGACCAAGACTTGTACTGGTGATGCGGTGCCGACATCGGTTGATGAAGACTTGGTCTGGAGGGCTGCGGGGCGGAACGGGAAACGACGCATCAGAATTGGAAATAGATGAAGGGCGAAACACCCTGTGGGCCAAGGGCAACAACCAGGGCGAGCCATGCGCCGAGCATTGCCCCCTGGCCAACTGGGTGCTGACGGGACAAGAACAAACGAAGGCGATCTCCAATATCGCGAGGAACAAGCTGCAAGACTAGGGCCCCGATGATGATCAGAATAACGACAGCAATCTCGGTGGTTTTGAGCGTTGAACCTGATTGTTGGGCCAGAACCAGGCCCTCAAGGAAATCCAGCGCGTGGCTGAGTGAACCAGCGCGAAAGAATATCCAGGCCAGGCAGACAATATGGAAGGTAGCAAACCACTGAAGGGGCTGGAATGATGTCCCGCGGCCAGACTTAGCCCGGATACGGCGCGACGAGAGCTCACTGAACAATCGCTCGATGGCCAGGGCGACGCCGTGAATGGCACCCCAAATCACGAAGGTCCAGGCTGCCCCATGCCACAGTCCACCAAGGACCATGGTGAGCATCAGATTCCGGTAGGTGAGGAGTTTGCCCCTGCGGCTTCCACCGAGGGGAACATAGAGGTAGTCGCGGAGCCAGCGCGAAAGCGTCTGGTGCCAACGACGCCAGAAGTCTCGAATCGATGTGGCCCGGTACGGATTGTCAAAGTTCTGGGGAAATCGGAAACCGAGCAGGAGGGCCAGGCCAATGGCGATATCGGTGTAGCCGCTGAAGTCGGCGTAAATCTGGATGGCGTAGCTGTACATGGCCAGCCACAGGTCGGCTCGGCTGGCCGCAGAAGTGCTGGCGAATACCGGATCGACGATGGTCTGAGCCAGGTAGCTGGAAATGACAACCTTTTTGAACAGGCCACGCCCAATTAGCCAGGCAGCCTCGTTGCTCATGATGGGGTCTGAACCGCTTTGACTTGACAACTGGGGTAGGAATTCACCGGCCCGCACGATCGGCCCGGCAACTAGCTGGGGAAAGAACGACAAGAAGACAGCGACATCCAACAGATTGACTGGTTCTAGCTTCCCCCGGGAAACATCGATCACATAGCTGAGTGCCTGGAAGGTAAAGAACGAGATGCCGACTGGCAACACGATGTTCAGCAGGGGCAGAGGTGGGGCCGTTGGCTCAGCTGCCAGAGCATCCAGGACGGCTAGCGAGAAGAAGCCGTAGTACTTGAAGAAGCCAAGCAAAGCCAGGTTCAGAGTGACCGCTAGTGCGGTCAGTAGCCGTCGGGACCGACGTTGTTGGTGGTCCAACCGATGGGTAAGGGCGGCGAGCGCCCAATTCCCCAGGATAGATCCGGCGAGCAGTCCAAGAAAGCGCCAATCCCACCAGCCATAGAACACCGCCGAAGCGGCAACCATGAAGAGCTTCCAGGAGGTTCCCCGACCGCGCAACATGACGTGGGCGGCGTAGACAATAAGAAAGAAGATGGCGAAGGTGAAGGTTGGAAAGAGCATGTTTGGTTCGTGCGGTGCTGCTTCAAGGATCAATGTGAGCGGTCCGCAAGGAATGCTGAAGCCTCGACCAGTGAAACCAGGAACAATGACCTGAACCTGCGATACTGCCAACAATGTTGACCCGCCAAGAAACCGAGAATCAATTCCTTGATGGTGCAGTAGTGCTGTCCATGCCACGTGATCTGGTGATCACCACAGGAGATGATGCCGCTTCCTTCCTCAATGGGCAACTCAGCCAGCAGATCGAAACCATGACAATTGGTGAATCTCGGCGTTCGCTGCTGCTGGATCCAAAAGGCAAGGTCACCGCCTGGCTACGCGTAAGCCGTGTTGAAGACAATCGTTTCTGGCTCGATACTGATGTTGGAACAGGTGAAGCAATGCTTGAGCGGCTCAAGCGTTTCACCCTTCGGACCAAGGTCGAATTCGAATTGGCGCAAGTTGAGTGTTTCGCTGTTCGTGGCACACAACTGCCGCCTCGGCCCGAGGCGAGTGATGCTCAGATTGCCGTTAACGTTGGCTGGTCAGAAGTTGACGGGTGTGACGGTTATGACATCATCGGAACCAATGTTGCCTGTCCAGACGGGCCGATCGGTGATCCTGACTTCTTGGACGCGTTGCGAATTCGGGTCGGGGCGCCGGCCATGGGCAAGGAGTTCCAGCGAGCAACCATCCCCGCTGAGACCGGCGTCGTCGATATTTCCGCTGACTTCACCAAGGGTTGCTACACCGGCCAAGAGCTGGTCGCCCGGGTGAACAGTCGAGGCAACAACACCCCCCGCAAGATCCACAGGTGGACGGCTTCGTCATCCAAGGCGGCCCCGATTGAGGAAGACGCCACCATCTCCTTGGACGGCGATGAGATCGGCACCGTGACCAGTGTCGCAATGTTTGGCGATGAGTACATTGGCCTGGCTTCCATCAAGCGGGGGAGCGACCTCTCCCATGCAGTCATGATCGAGGCAGGCACTGGCACGGTGTCGGCGCTTCTCCAGGAACATCAGGTTCTGGGCACCTGATCGGGACAGTAGCGCTGGGGACCGTCTAGGGATGAGTATCTGGCGTTTCCGTGTCCAG
>VAPK010758659.1_pt1 | contig 10593 bp, 7 predicted proteins | sample 3395031 | NCBI WGS metagenome assembly VAPK01 (sample SAMN08290443, study PRJNA428436) | hydrothermal vent metagenome | isolation source: Deep-sea hydrothermal vent chimney 1 | place: Pacific Ocean: Juan De Fuca Ridge
AACATTGTGCGATTTATGGATATATTTGCTTTTATTCATCATCAAATATACTCATTTACGCCGCAGAGCGGCGGGGAACTAACCCCGTAGCGATTAGAATTAAAATTTGATTCTTTTGGAGCGTTTTCGGGCATAAACGGATTTGGTGCCAATTCGATTTCTTCTCGCGTATAAATATCCCAATATTTTGAAGGGGCATTAAATGGCAGGTGAGGTTTTACAAAACCAACAGCCATAAAAAATGGTTGATTTACCCCTGATAATTTTTCAAGTTGATTAATTGCCTTTTCTGCAACTTTACCATCGTAATATGCATTATCTGGCACATCGGCTTTTTCCCATGCCGGTCCGGCAGCACCAGCAGGTTTTAAAGTATCCTGTGTCCATAGGTTTTCTTTGCCACGGTAATCGCGCCAATATTTCTGAATGTGAACATTGTTTGGATAATCAAGACGCCAAGGTATTTCTGTCCAGCTTTGCAAGCCATCGTCTAAGTGGTGAAAAACCTTTCCGTAACTGAAAGTAGAAAAGCCATTATTTTTAAAATGTTCAGGTAATGTTACTTTCCCGGGAGCATCTTGGTCTGCATACGTTTTATAACTTTTGAACCTATTTCTTGTAGGGTATAACCCGGTCATTAAACTTGCCCTGGAAGCACCACATACAGGTATATTGCAATACGAGTGTGTAAACATGAAGCCTGACTCTGCTAATTTGTCAATATTGGGTGAATGGATATAGCTCCCTCCGTAACAATTTAATTCAGGCCTTAAGTCATCAACTATTATGAACAATACATTCTTTTTCGTTTCAGCAGAACTATAAAAAGACACTAATAATAATATAAATGATATGCCAATGAAATGCCTGATTTTATTGGACTGGTATTTTTCTAATCTTCTTTTGAAAGCAAAACTTGACATCTGTACGGATTTTTAAATTACAATTAAAAAAATTATATCTCCCCGGGAATAAACTCCCGGGGAGAATAAACTAAAAATCTAACTATGGAGCTGTAAATTAATAAACACTTGTTTTATGCGTAGATATTTTATTTTTTAGTGAGTTGAAAAATCTGTAAATAGTGGTTCTATTAGAAGAATTTTTCAAAGAAGATAAAAAGCAAAAGAACAAGTAGAAATCGAGTGGTTATTTGTTTACAACTCCTAAACTAATATCCCGGATTTTCGGGTGCCAGATTTGGATTATTTGCAATTCTGCCTGGTGTAATTGGGAAGTAGTAATACTTCTTTGAAACTAAACCGACATATTTTCCTGCCCCTTTTCCACCCACAAGATAAATTTTATACTCGTCGGTACCATCTATTTGCCCATATTCAATACCATAAAATTTCCTTGAAATTTCATCAACAGCCGTTCTCCAACGCCTGAGATCCCAAAACCTGTTACCTTCAAAAGCAAGTTCTACTTTTCGTTCGTGGTGGATTTTATCGCGATCGATAGACGATAGAAGAGCAATGCCTGCTCTTTCTCTAAGCTCATTTACAGCATTTAATGCTTCATCGGTCTTTCCCAGTTCAAAAGCTGCTTCGGCAAAGTTTAATAGTATTCCACCAAAACGGAATACAATATAATCGGTATCTGATGATCCAAATTGTGGAAATCCAGTAGTATTCGATACATATTTACGAATTCCAAAGCCTGTTTTTTCTTTGTATTTTGAAGTTGGGCGGTTTTTGGCTTTTACTTTTTTACCAGCAATAACATCCCATTTTTTCCAATCCAAAATAGTTCCCCTCCATTTGCTTCCATGGTAAAATACAGAAGCACGAAACCGTGGATCTTTATTTCCGAAAAGCTCTTCCATTGTATAAGTATTTGCAAGGATATCGTTTTTATTCCGGTTATTAAACAGATTTCCCGGAGTACCGTCAACGTTTTCAAATTCGTCCACCATTTCAAGGTAAACACTTACACTTGAATTTTGCTTTTCTTCGCCAAAAGAAATTCCACCAACACCATTATCCGGAGTTCTGTTTTGAGGTGCATTAAACACATCCCAATTGTGTCCTAAAATATCAAGGCCTGCATATTGTTTTGCAAAAATTACTTCTTCGTTTTTTTCGTTTAAAAATATTTCCTGAAAGTTTAAAACCTTATCGGTATTACCATTATATAACGAATGAACCCCTCCTTTTAAATCGGCGCCTAAAATAATTTTACTTGCATCGTAACATTTTTGCCAGTAACCAGCAGCCTCCGATTGAGGAAAGCCCAGCAAGCCGTTAAGTTGCTGAGTGCCCCATTGTGCTGCACTTGCAGCATACATCATAGCACGGCTGTTTAAAGCTGCCGCTGCGTATTTTGTTGCCCTTCCAAATTCCCCAAAATATTGTTCAGGAAGAATGTTTACGATATCATTTAATTCAGAATAAATAAAATCATATACTTCTTTTTCAGAGTTTCGGGGAACAAACAATACTGTTGAATCTGCATTTACATCCTGCATTTCTGTAATTAAGGGAACGCCACCATAACGTTTTACCATTTCGAAATAGGTGTAAACCCTAATAAAGCGCATTTCGGCAGCAAAAATATCCTTTTCAGGAAGATCTGATGCTGCAATCAACCCAAGAAATTCGTTGGCTCTGCGAATATCAGAATAGCCCCAATATTCAAACAATTTGCCTTCTTCATTTAAAAGATTCTTCTTCCATATTTTTGCACCTTTTTCCTGCGATTTTTTGCTGAAACCTTCATCGGCAACAGTTACAGGAAGTATAACATTTAAGTTTCGTACTTTACTGTCAGGTTGAGACATATGAAATGGAGCTGAAGCATAAGCCTGGTATAAATAGGCTTTAATTAATGCAGGATCGTTCCAGACCGTGGCATCAGAAATTTGGTCAAGAGGCTCCCTCTCTAAAATATCCTGGCATGAGAACAGAGAAAAACCCAGCATGACTATTAATGGAAATATTTTATTTTTCATAATTCTGGAATTTAAAATGTAAGTGTAAGTCCACAAGAAACAGTTCGCATTTGCGGGTAATATTTACCGCTTTGATCTTTCGGTGATTCAGGGTCGAACCCGTAATCTGACAATTTTGAGAATGTTAACAGGTTTTCTCCGGCAACAAAAACTCTCAATCCGGAGAATCCTGCTTTTTGTATTATATCTTTAGGGATTGAATATCCAAGGCTTAAGCTTTTTAATCTCAGGTATGAAGCTGGTTTAATCCAGAAATCTGAATTTGCTGTGTTATTTCCGACTGATGCCAAACTGATCCTTGGGTACAATGCATCCTCTTTGCCAGGTTTCCAGCGTTGGTCGAACATATATTTAAATGGTTTTGGGAAACTACTGGAAAAAACAGTACGTGTTTGCATTTCAATATAATGAAGGGCTGAACCTTGCAACAACATTGAAAAATCAAATCCTTTGTATTTTAAATCAGCATTAAAACCATACATTATTTCGGGAGTCCCAGATCTTCCTATTGCATCCTTATCACGCCAATCAAGAACATGATCTTCATTCAGGTCAAGAAACTTTATATCGCCCGGGGCGAGAGTACTATTACCATTCAGATCCTGATCAAGAGGCCACGCATCAATCTCATCTTGCGACTCAAAGAAACCAATTGCCTAATAACCATAAGAAAGGTTGGTCCACTGACCTGTTCGTTGATTAATCCTAATGTCATCCGGATCAGTATAAGCAGGTTCATCATAACCTTCCCATTTAGCCCGTGCCCATGATAACAATCCTTTTATTGTGTATGAAAAATCGTTAATCTTATTGCTATGGCCAATTGATAGTTCAAATCCACGGTTACTTTGGCTATTTAGGTTTTCTGCCGGAAGCTTTGCACCAACAGTATTGGGCAGCGACTTGCCCCGGGTTGCAAGCATTCCTTCGCGTAAACGATAGAACACATCAAAATCTGCGAATAATTTACTTTCAAAAATACTCAGGTCGAAACCCGTATTGTATGTGGTCATGGTTTCCCATGTAATATCTTCATTTGGAACGCCAAGCGAAGTTATACCTTTAACCAAGGCATCATTAATAATGTAATCTTTCCCATATTCGTATCCGGTCAAGAACTGAAACTTACCAGTGGCATCGATACCCGACTGGCTAACAGACACACGTAATTTTAGGTTGTCAAGCCAATTTTTATCCATAAAACTTTCTTCGCTAATACGCCATGCCGCAGAAACACTTGGGAAAAATCCCCAACGGTTTTCTTTTGTAAAACGGTTCGAACCATCGTACCTGAACGAAGCTTCAAGTAAGTATTTGCCTTTATATCCGTAGTTGGCACGTCCGATGTAACTTATACGACCATCTTCGTAAGCTCCTCCGCTAAGGTCTTGGTTCTCTATACCCGATGCGAATAATTGCTCGATTACTGTGGTTAGAAACTCCTGGCGCATTGCCCAAAAATTATTTCCCTTGGAGTCAATTGCTTCGTAAACAAATAACCCTTTAACCATGTGGTCTGAATTAAAAGTACGTTCATAATCTAAAGAGAACTGCCCTGTTAATGTCCTGGCTCTACTAAAATCTTCCCTTAACTCAGTTCTGTCTTGAGATCCTGCTTGTACATAAATCCCTGTCTCCTCATTGTAATTATACAAGTCATACGATTTTTTCCAGTTTTTTTGGTAACTGGATTTTCCTAAATAATCAAAACGTCCTTTTGTAGTTAAACCTTGTAAAAAAGGAACTTTGTAATTTAACCGGATTGTTGTTTGATATTTATTTGAATTAACGTCGTTATAACCAGCAATATCCCTAGTTGTTATTGCAACCGGGTTTTGAGGTCCTTTTCCTGAATATGGTACTTTGTCTGCATCTGGCAGTGATGTAGGGTAAATTGGCAATGCGTTGAATATATGCGTAAATACGGTATTTACATTATCCACCGGACTTGAAAGATCTTGTATTTTTCCTGACACATCAATTGATGCAGAAAGATTTTTTGAAATATCAATATCGATATTTGAGCGAAGGTTAAAACGATCCATTTTATTGTCGCCCGATGTGTACATTCCTTCCTGTCCTGTATAACCCATGAAACCATAAAAACGGATACCTTTACTACCACCACGAATTGACAAACTATGTTGCTGTTGCGGGGTCCAGTCCCTAATAGTAGCTCCCCACCAGTCGCCATTATGATAACCAGGAGCTCCTGCATAGTAATTGGCAACATCTTCTTTGCTATACGCTAATTCATCTTCGGGTGTTCCATCGTTTATTTCGGCTTCACGGTATAATTCGGCATATTGCCCCGAATTTACAAACCCGGGATAATTTGCCACACCCTGAAAACTAAATGAATTTTTATATTGCATTATTGTCTTATGGACCGAGCCACGTTTGGTAGTTATAAGTATAACACCGTTTCCTGCACGCGAACCATAAATGGCAGCAAAACATCTTTTAAAACCGACATCGACTCAATTTCTTCTGCATTGATATCACTAAAACTGCGTTGAATCCCATCAACAATAATTAATGGTGACCCAAAACCACGGATATTAATGCTTGTGCCATCCTTCCCCGGTTCCCCACTTGTTTGTTTAGTTATTACTCCCGGCAACCGACCTGCAATAGCATTTGTGGTATTTGCAACCGGATTTCTTACTAAATCTTCAGATTGAATAATTGCAACCGACCCAGTTAAATTGACCCTTTTTTGGGTAGCATAACCAACTGCAACAACTTCTTCGAGACTAATTAAACTGGATTTTAAAGCAATGTTATAATTACTTTCCTTTCCAACTGAAACTTCCTGGCTATCATAACGAATGAACGAGACTACTAATACTTCCCCTTCATTACAGTCAGTAGAAAACAGACCATCTATATCTGTAATAGTTCCGTTTGTGGTACCTTTAATAATAAGGTTCACACCAGGTATTGATTCTCCTGTCTGACTATCTGTAACCTTGCCCTGTATGGGTTTGGTCTGAGCATAGACTGAAAAGGAAAAAAATACCGTTAGTAAAAGCAAATAGATTTTTTCCATAAAATTTGTAATTTAATATTCAGAATAAATTAGATAAGATTCTTTTGGGAACAAATGTATGGTATGTCTCTTATCTTTATGTTTAAATTTTGCTCTTATATGTTAGATTATCGTTCAAAAATATCTTAGCCTGTATAATTCACGAATATTCCTATTACGAAACCAAACTGCTTGGAATAAACGTAGTGTTTCAATTTTTATGACAATGAACAAAAAGACAACTCGAACCTGTTAATATATAATCTCCTGAATGTCTTAAAACTCCATTTTATCACAGTTTGACAGGCTTTATACCGATAATTATCGATGAGAATAATGCAGCACCCTAACTGAAATTAATAAACTATATCCATATTGGAGCAAGCTGCCAATTGAACGAATCAAAGTTCAGATATTCTCCATCTCAGGAAAAATCAGGAAATATTAATTGAAGGTTTAAACCAGATAGAAATTAATATAAGCTATAAAAAGCCGGGACCTCATACTTTAAAAAGACAAAGAAAAGGCAATCAGTAATTCATGTAAAATCACAAAAAACAAATGGTTATAACCTAACCTCGCATTATTCACAAATTATTCTATTCCAAAGCCAAACTACTTTGAATAAAGACAATGCTCGACTTTCGTTTCTTATAATAGCTAAGGCTGTTTCTACGGGATTCAACTCTGCGCTTCCCTTTATTCTTTGCATTTTGACTTCTCATAACGAAAATTCATGAATAATGCAGATACTAAAGGATTGTAATGAAATAACCTAAGCGTTTTAACTCGTTCTTTTGCACGCTAACTTCGTTACAAAGCCTCGCTGTAACTATGGCTATAGCTACGTTTTTTGCCTTGTTATCGCACAAAATAACTTCGTCAATTCCAGTCATATTATTTCATCACAAACCCTAAAGAATTCCAACATCGTTCACCCTAAAACACATTTCATTTGTCGAAATAATTTTAAGTTTAATTTGAAGCGGGTTACATTTAAGTAATATCTTATCTTTGTCAATTATTTTAAAATTCAATAATAGAAAAACTATGAATATTGCCCTGATTGGTTACGGGAAAATGGGAAAGGAAATTGAAAAGATTGCAATTTCGCGTAGCCATGAAATTCGTTTAAAAATAGATATCGACAACCCCAACGATTTAACGCTTGCCAATCTTAAAAATTGCGATGTTGCCATTGAGTTTACAATTCCAGGTTCTGCCGTAAAAAATTACAAACTTTGTTTTGAAGCAGGAATTCCGGTGGTAAGTGGCACCACTGGTTGGTTAGGGAAAAAAGAGGAAGTTTACAATGCCTGTAAAGAATTAAACGGCACATTTTTTTACGGGAGCAACTTTTCTGTGGGTGTTAATTTGTTTTTCGAATTGAATAAAAAGCTTGCCGGAATAATGGCTTCCCATCCTGAATACGATGTGGAAATGACTGAAGTTCATCACACAAAAAAATTGGATGCCCCAAGCGGAACGGCAATTAGTTTGGCCGGTGATATTCTTGAAAAACTTCCACGAAAACAAAAGTGGGTAAACGATCAGGTTCCTGCCGAGAATGAAATAAACATTAAATCGGAACGCGTTGGCCAGGTTCCCGGTATTCACAGCGTGAAATACGAATCGGAAGTTGATTTTATAGAAATTACACACAGTGCAAAAAGCCGCAAAGGGTTTGCAATTGGAGCTGTGTTAGCAGCTGAATTTTGCCTTGAAAATAAAGGCATCCTCACAATGAAAGACTTATTAAAAATATAAATAGATGTTAAAGACAATTCTTGTAAACAAGTGGTTTAAATTTATTACCGTAGGAATACTGTATTTACTATGGGTAATATGGTTAGGTAGCTTTTTGTGGCTTATCGGGCTCGCTGTAATTTTCGATATTTACATTACCGAAAAAGTACATTGGTCGTTCTGGAAAAAGAAGAACCCACCAAACGGCCAACAAACAAAAGTAGTTGAATGGGTAGATGCCATAATTTTTGCAGTTATCGCAGCTTCGTTTATCCGTATGTTTTTTATTGAAGCTTATACCATCCCAACCTCATCGATGGAAAAATCAATGCTGGTTGGCGATTACCTTTTTGTGAGCAAAACTGCTTATGGACCAAAAACACCAAACACACCGTTGGCATTTCCGTTTGTACACAACACACTGCCATTATTAAAAAATAAAAAATCGTATGTAGAGTGGATTAAACTCCCATATAAACGATTGGCCGGGTTCACAACCATTAAAAACGACGATGTGGTGGTATTCCACTTTCCCGAAGGTGATACCGTGGCATTAAACCTTCAAAACCAAAGTTATTACTCATTGATACGAGCTTACGGAAGAGACCGCGTTTGGAGCGACCAGCGCAATTTTGGGAAAATTATTGCACGCCCCGTTGACAAACGCGAAAACTACATTAAACGCTGCGTTGCAATTCACGGCGATGAAATTAAAATGGTACGCGGACAACTTTTTGTAAATGGAAAACCTCAAAAAAAGATTCCAGGAATGCAGGGCAAATATATTGTTAAAACAAATGGAACGTCAATAAACCCGAAAGCACTGGAACGTTTGGACATTGCAGTTGCCGACAGGCAAAGTAGCGGCTCGCAATATATTTTCCCATTAACCGAAGCAAATGTAAAAAAACTAAGGAAATTTGTTAATGTAACTTCTGTTGAAAAAATGGTCGAAGAGCCAGGGCCGTGGGAAAAAGATATTTTCCCTTCGGATGAACGCTTTCAATGGAACGTTGACAATTTTGGGCCAATTACTTTACCGGGCAAAGGAACAACCGTACAACTTACCGTTGACAACCTTCCGCTTTACAAACGAATTATTGATGTTTACGAAAACAACGATTTGGAAGTGAACGACAAGCAGATTTCAATTAATGGCGAAATTGCCACGAGCTATACTTTTAAAATGGATTATTACTGGATGATGGGCGACAACCGCCACAACTCCGCCGACTCTCGTTATTGGGGTTTTGTACCGGAAGACCACGTGGTTGGGAAAGCTAAATTTATCTGGTTGTCGCTTGACAAAGACAAAAGTTTTCCGGCAAATATCAGGTTTAAAAGAATGTTTACTGTGATTAGATAAAAAGATTGTTAGATTTGAGTAATGAGATTGGAAATACAAAAGAGCGAGCTTGCTAATTAGTGTTTGTCCATAAAGTCCGACTTCTGCGTTACGCTTGTCAGAAAAACAGTCATTTACAAAAGTAAACTCCTTTATTTTCTGACTTCGCAAGCCTTGAATTCGAACTTTCTATTCCAAACACTTTACTTTATGGACAGTATCTAATTAGTGTTTGTCCATAAAGTCCCACATTCTCTCAAAATAATATTCGTTCTGGGGTAATGGGAAACTGTTATCCTTTTTTTTTTACCTTGAACCAAATTTAAAAGACATGCCAATTCTCTTTATTATCCTTCTCTTTCTATCGATACTTTTGGTTATCTTCACTTTACAAAATTCAGTGGGTATTAATTTGCACGTATTCTTTTGGGAAATCTCCAACGCACCTCTTGTTTTAGTATTAATCTGTTGCATTGTCTTGGGATACTTGTTGGCCGCAATCTATTTTTATCCACGCCTGTGGAAAAAGAAAAAAGAGTACAACAAGCTCATAAAATCCAACAGCGAGTTGAAAGAGTTGCACGATTTAAACCATAGAAATGACACAGGCGAAAAGGAAGAAATAAACCCCGAAGGAATTGAACTGGACGATGGTGACAGTAGTTCATTTTTTAAAGACTAACGTTACTTCTACTTTACCAAAATAGAAAGAATATCAATAAGATAGAATCCAAAGGATTCATATGTTTATAGAAATATCACAAAAATAGGGAATACGACTCCATCTGGAGTCGAATAACACACACGAATTGAAATTTTCTATAAACATGTAATACCTCTGGCATAAAGAAATCCATTTTAGTAAAGTAGAATTACCAAATATATTTAACTCAGCAAACTCAATACTTAATAATCTTACATCTATTAAATATTAAACAAGACGAATAAAACACCTAATTCGCCTTTATATTTGGCGAATTTTATTTGTATTGCAAATAGATAATAGATTAACATTAGTGTCCTGTAAAAGTTTTGAGATTGCCTCGTTACCCTACCAATGACAGATTTCTATAGAACGCTGTTTTAAAAGGAGTTGGAGTTTTTCGCATAGCGATCCCCTTGGGTCAACTCCAACAAATAAACCGAACTTGGGCTCCGTAGGAATTCCGATGGAAAAAGTCTGGCTCCCTTTACTGTCATTTCCTCATTATGCCCAATAAAATTTGGGTGGCCCCTGCCAATGACAGATTTTTGTAGAATGCTGTTTTAATGGGAGTTGGAGTTTTTTTTATAGCGATCCCTTTGGGTTAACTCCAACAAATAAACATACAAACCGGACTTCGGAAAGTCCGACTCCCGGTACTGTCATTGCCTCATTATGCCCATTCTAAAAAATGGGTGGTGACTCGCAATGACATGCGTTTCAGGTATAATTTATTTGAGAGGGGCTTGGTTGGCGGCAAAGCCACCAACCAAGCCCCTCTCAAATCATAAAAACTTTAGTTTTAGGTCATTGCG
>VAPK010572517.1_pt1 | contig 10589 bp, 10 predicted proteins | sample 3395031 | NCBI WGS metagenome assembly VAPK01 (sample SAMN08290443, study PRJNA428436) | hydrothermal vent metagenome | isolation source: Deep-sea hydrothermal vent chimney 1 | place: Pacific Ocean: Juan De Fuca Ridge
AGTTCGTACCCGACTAATCGTTCGTCATTCCCGAAGTCTTTTATCGGGAATCCATACTCAGCAATCGATTCCCGATAAAAGACTTCGGGAATGACAGATTTGTCAGCATACAACAATACATCACCCTCCACCAAAGCTATAACACATTGATTTAACTGAGCGTTAAACCCGACTACCCAAGGTTTCAAACTTAGGTGGTTTGACGGAATAAAGTTACCAAGATTGCGCAGGATTTTTGTTTCTGACCGAACCATCTCAAGAGGCGCATAGTCATTCTACGCAACGATTGAGATTGCGTTGGTCAGGAGCAAAAAGACAAGCAAGGTTGGTAACTTTATTTCGTCAAACCACCTTATATCAGGTATGTGACTTTTTTCACAAGGATTTTGTGAAAAAAGTCACAGAACCAATTAGCTTTTATTTGTATGCTGGTCACGTAGACGATTAACAAATTTGTCTACTCAATTTGTCCTAAGTCATGCCACTTCGCTCGCTACTTTAGACAGTTGAATACTTGGTTACAGACGAGATATGTAGAAAAGGAGATGACAAACATCTCCCCATAGTTAGTCTTTATTACTACCAGAGAACATATTTTTATTTAACAGGAGAAATTTAAAATGAAACCTTTGAAAAAACATGCAACAGTGATAGCAATTAGCAGTTTGTTATTGAGTGGTGCCGCCCTCAGCCATCCCCCTGAACCCAATGTATTTGATGGTGGCAATAAATGGCGCATCACTTTTTATAATGATTCTACAGTAAATCATCAGCAATGGGCCACTCAGGAAATTTGTTTTCTACCCTATGCAGTTGTTGGTACCAGTATTCAAGGTAGCTGGTATTCAACCAGCTTTCCTGACTGGAACGGTCAATATTATCAGGAAGGTGATGAGGTCAAAATGACCGGTGATTATGCCAATGATGTCGGACACGATCACATGACATTACTACATACAACCTATGACGCTCCGGGACAGACTCGTGGCATGGCATTCAAGGACTGGACTGAATGGCGCGAGGACGGCAAATTTGGCAATATAATTGGTTGGGGCAACGCCAAGTTAGAACGTGCAGGCAAATGTCCATCGTTTATAGCTAATCTTCCAAACCTTAGGCTACAGAGCCCAGATCTGAGAAAATTTGAACTCGAAGCACAGGAAATTTCACTTTCTTTGCCAGATCGTTTAACCGTTCAAGGTGAGATTGCTCGTTTTCCAGGACAATCAGATCTGGAAAGTCTTGACGATTACCAGCGTCGCACAGGTGTTGAACAATTCCAGATATTCAAGTAATCACCTTGCTTAATCTAAAGCTACTTGCATGCTTGCGAGTAGCTTTTTTTCATTAGGGTTACATTTCATTAATGCGATATTTTCTGAATTGTGATAGCGCTTCCGACACCAATTAACTCTGTTCATTCGGAACAAAAAAGTAGCGTCCCATATCCACATTTGAGGCTTATTACCTCAAGCTGTCTCCACCCGTAACTCAATATCAATCGTCTCCAGATAGAGTTGCTCTTGTTCTAAGTCAGCTTGAGTCAAAGAATGTTGTTCTAACCAGTGCTTATCGAACGTCAGTGTAAGTTGGCGTTGATTGATTTGAATAGTGACCTCATTGACATCTTCATCAGAACGGCCTCGATGCAACAATGTTGCGATTCTTAACAACAAGCTTAGGTAACGGATTTTTTTACGATCAGTTTTAGGGAGTAGTTTAATCACCTTCTTGCAATACTGGCGGCGTTGGTTGCGCACCAAAACAGCAAGAATGGCTTGCTCTGATCTGGAAAAGCCTGGCAAATCCATAGTCTTTAACATGTATTCGCTGTGTTTATGGTAGTGACTGTGGGAAATCTGCAAGCCAATTTCATGTAATTCTGCTGCCCATTGCAATAGCGTACCATCATGCTTTTTCAATCCACACTGACTGCGTACTTGTTTAAACAACTTGCGAGCAGTTGCTGCAACACGATCAGCATGTTCTGAATCTATATTCCAGCGCTGTTTGGTCGATGCAACTGTATCAGCACGAATATCACGATGCTGTATTCTGCCAATCAACTCGTAAAGCAAACCTTCACGCAAAGCTTGATCAGAAACTTCCAATTTTTCAATATACAATACTTCAAAAATACCGATCAAAACTGCCACACCACCTGGTAATATCAACCGCCTATCTTCTTTCAGCTTTTTCAGTTCAATATTGTCGACATGACCGGCCTGGATAATCTGATCGCGCAATGTATAAAGTGCTTTCAGAGTAATCCCTGAACTACACCATCCCTCCTCTTGTACAATATCGCGTATGGCTCGAATACTTCCAGAACAACCGATTGCCTGCTGCCATTTATCCGCAATAAATTGTTCAGCAACCGGATAAATTTCCAGTTGAATTTCCATCACTGCGCTCAACATTTGACGTGCTGAAATCTCACCATCCGGAAAATGGTCAAGCATTGTGCTAACACTGCCGAGCCCGATACTATCGCGTACAATTGGCTCCATGCCTTTGCCAACAATCAGCTCAGTACTGCCACCACCAATATCAATTACAAGCCGTTTATCATCCGTAGCCGCATGACCGTGAGCAACACCAAGGTAAATCAACCTGGCTTCTTCTAATCCAGAGATCACTTCAATAGAATGATTAAGAAGTTTCTGTGCTTTAGCGATAAAATCATCGGCATTACGTGCACCACGCAGTGTTTTGGTACCGACTATACGAACATCACTAGCAGGAAGATCGCGGACACGCTGCCCAAAACGCTCCAGACAATCCATTGCACGCTGCATTGCTACACGCGATATTCGGCCACTTTTTGTTAATCCGCCACCTAATCGAACTGTTTCCCGCAGTCGATCAATGACATGCAAACTACCCGTCTCGTCCATTTTTGCAACAATCATGTGAAAGCTGTTCGAGCCAAGATCAACTGCGGCCAGAATGCGATCTTGATACTCCGGGATTAACTGCACTGGAATCTGTTTTATAGTTGACATGGATTAGTCATCACTCTGCCGAAAATTGTCATCATATCTACGCGTATCTTCATTCTTAAATACAAGCCGATCATCAAGCTGCGGAGTATAGACAAAAATGCGAGTGATGACACGTACTATTTTTTGAGTGCTGTGATGAATTTCTTGTTCAGAATGACAGCTCGGGTGCTGATTCATAGATGATGTTAATTGTGAGGAACATACTTTATCTTCTATACGAAATGTAGTTCATTTTTCGCAATAAATTTTTGTAGTAACTTAAAATCATATCGAAAAAAAATCACTCAGTATGAGTACAGATATAGAATATTGTCCACTATAGACTCATCATGCGCCAGATGACTCAATTTTCTTGCTGAACTGCTGCAAGTGCACCTTTGACTGAACAAGTACATACAAAGGAGTCTACCTTATTTTTTACTTTAACATCCCCATTCATCAACATCAGAATGGGGATGAAATGATTGCGCATTATGCACAGAATTATTGTTAGTCGTCAGAGCAAAACAGCAGATATCTAGCCCACACTTCTCATCAGATGGTGAGATGATCGCGTCGCTATTTGGACTCACAAGGAATTTCATGAAGAAGTGGAATCACAATGTGTATTGTTGACTGAATAAAATTGTTTGTGGATTCAAAGAGTCAGCGAGGGTTCATCAGACTGGCGAGCAATGCGGGCTAGTGTTCAACAACTGTAGCAACAACAATGAAGACAATCAAAAACACAAGTTTGAATGCACACGTTATAACGCTCTCCCATTTCAAAACTATTACACGCTGTGCACACTAAGAAACGAGCATGAAATAACTTGACCTGACCCCTCGCTGCTGAAAAGCCTTTTTAAACATTGTAACAACGTGTTTTTTAATTTCTCTTCATAAAATAGAGATAATAGACTGGATTCTATGATCTCGTATAGAAAGTATGTTATTCCTGAAACTCTTAATCTAAAGCAACGTTACTGATCAAACGCAACCGCTCAGATCTCTAAGAGATCATTCCCACGCTCCTGCCTGGGCATGCAGCAAGGACGCTCCTGCATCCCGAAACACAGGAGCGTTCAAGACTGGTTCCCACGGAGACAGTGAAAATCAGATTTTTGTTATGGGAATCTGAACGCTTACGATCAAACAATTAAAGCAATCACCTGCTGTTTATGCATATCAAATCTCTCTAAATTCGCAGCATATGTGTACTCAACCATGCTTGCTGTATACACAGCCAAGCTTTCCACACCATCATAAATCCCCATGTGAATCAATATAGTTACGTGATCATTTCAGCAACTGGTGAGAAATAAGGTTAGACGACTGGAGTGCAGACTTCGTCACAATGTTTAACAAAATAAATGTTTGATTTGCTATATTATTATTAATAAAAGCGATGACTTAATAACCATAAGTTATTAAACCATCTACTCCTAATAAGATGTTATAAAAAAACTTACTTCCTTGTCCCTGTTACTAAGCATCATGATGTATTACATATGAAACTCAACTGTCCTTCTTCCAATCTGGAATTTAAACTCTTAAGCCACATTAATTCAATTGCCATGGTTCCTGTCTCACAAACGATATATCATTTAATTAGCGATAAACTGGAATGGCTGGATCTATTAGGACGTTTTTCTATCGAAAAAAACCTTATTCTAGATCAACCAGAAAGCTTTCTAGAAAATTTTTTGGTTGATGCTCAACAATTCTGGTTAAACAATACCAAGGGTACGCTACACTCTGGGAAATGAGTACAAACCGATGCTCAGGGAATCACTCATCCATTTGAAGCCACCGCTTCAATCATCATGGGCAAACCGGTACTACTGGTACAACAGATTACCGAGAGTTATCTGGAAATGACTCGTATTCTCCAATCTGCACGCGAAAATGAAATCAGTCGCGAAAAAATTGAACAGTTGGCTTATACGGACTCTCTGACTGGTTTGTATAATCGTCGCGGCTTTTTACTGCACGCAGATAAACATCTGCAGGTTGCCAGAACCGAACAAGAAGTGGTGACCATCGCCTGCATTGATCTTGATGGATTAAAATCGATTAATGATCAATACGGGCATCATGCCGGTGATCAAGCCATTGCCAACGCAGCCAATATTTTCAAAAAGGTTTTTCGTCAAAACGATCTATTGGGTCGTATTGGGGGTGATGAATTTCTCATTTTCATGGTTAATACGAATGCTGGAAAAACAATCAGTTTGACTACACGTCTGGATCGAGCAATCCGGAATTGGAATGGGCAAAATATTCCTCGCCTGCAACTCTCATTGAGCATTGGACTGGCCAGAGATAATGATGAGCAACAACCTCTGGAACAACTGATTAAACAGGCTGATGTGAATATGTACAAAAACAAACATCGTAATTATGAAAGTGACATCGCTTCATAAACAGCAGACAGGTACGTGTACAAAATAACTTGATCAATTAGCGTAGCCCTGTGTATTCATAGATTCAAGGCACAATAACAGATACTTAGGAGCGAGGAATTAATAACTTCCGAATCTTGAGGCAGGATTTTTGTTCGTATTCAAGGCGTAGATACAGGTGCATAGCTGGCTACGCAACTGTTTCTACAACGATGAAGACGGACAAAAAGACAAGTCAAGATTCGGAAGTTATTAATTCCTCGCTCCTAAGTTGAACTATTCAACCTCACAAAGCGATAATAACTAGTTATCTATAATTACTCTAAAACCATTGAAAACCGACATTAACTAATCTTTTATAATTTAGATTTAACAATAAAGCATAGGAAATTTGTGAATATTGCGTTACTTGAAGACGATTTAGATCAGGCATTGATTATCACTGAATGGTTGTTTCACGGCGGGCATAATTGTGAATGTTATGCAAGCGGAAATGAATTTATCCAGGCAATAAAATCTCATACGTATGATATTTTATTACTTGATTGGGTGCTGCCAGACATGAATGGAATTGACGTTTTAAATTGGGCACGAACTCATATGGAATGGCGTATTCCTATTATGTTTATCACTAAAATGAATGATGATGAGGATATTCTTGAAGCATTATGCAAGGGGGCTGATGACTTTTTAACTAAACCGATTAAACAAAAGGAATTACTGGCAAGAGTCAAGGTTCTGAAAAACAGATCAACCGTGATTAATGATAATCGAGATATATTAAATCTAGACCCATATTGTATTGATCGTAGCCATCGACAAATAAACAGAAATGGTGAGCAAATTGCAATGACTCATATCGAGTACGATCTAGCCGTCTTTATGTTTTGTAATTATGATCGAATACTATCTAGAAAATACATTTTAGAGCACGTCTGGGGCAAAAACACTGTACTCAACACCCGCACAATAGACACTCATATGAGTCGAATTAGAAAAAAAATGGGAATCTACGCAGAAAATGGCTGGAAACTGGTTCCAATCTATCAACAAGGCTATCGACTCGAAAAGACAACGACTAGCACCAACTAAAGTTAGCCAGTATTTCTCACACTAGGAGGCAAGATGAAAGCAGGAATTCAGGTGAATTTGAAACGACAGGCGCAACCACCTTCTGCTATACACTCAATCAAACTGACATTACGCCCCGATAACGTGGCTAATAAAGCATTATCAAATTGACACACTTCAGGGAATTGTTGCGCAAGGTCATGATACACACAATTGCAGGCGTTAATGATAGGTAATTGACCGTCATCTTGAGATTGTGTAGTGGCTTCATAACCCATTTCTTGCATGATTTTAGCAGTTGTTTCGAGTTTTTCAACCGGAAGCATGTCTTCTAATTGTCCGAGTAATTGCTCGCCTTGACGAACACCAAGTTTGTGCAAATATTGTTTGAGGCCATCAGAGCCTAATTGTTGCTTCAATTCATCCAACAACAATCCCGAAAACCACGAATACTGTTTGGTAAATAAATGAACACCACACTCGGTAAGCACAAAAGTCTGAATCGGGCGACCAGCGGTTTTTAAGGCCTGTGCATGCTCGATATAGCCATCGCGTTGCAACACAGTAATATGCTGCTGAACAGCTGTTCTGGAAATCTCCAGCGTGGCGGCTAACTCATCTATCGACAAAGCATCCCGGCTATTCAGCATAATCTTTAATAACTGTTGTTGTCGTGATGTAACTGATTTTTGCATTGAATTGAATTTCATAATTGATTGAACAGGTCTCAATATAACAAATCAATAGTTGCAGGTACAATATCACTTATAACACTTTTATATTGCATTTGTGTTTTTATTGCGCTAGACTACCGACACTTCGCTTTATAACGAAGAGCGATTACGTGTCCGCGATGCAAAATACCTTAATCAGATCTGGTTGTATTCTAGCGGCAAAATACAAGACTATGATCACAATTACTGGAGTATAATTATGAGTGATTCACTATACGAACAAATAGGTGGTGAAGCAGCTGTCGATGCGGCTGTCGATATTTTTTATCGCAAGGTGTTGTCTGACGATCGCATCAACAAGTTTTTTGCAAGTACCGATATGGCTAAGCAAGCTGTTAAACAAAAAGCCTTTCTGACCATGGCATTTGGAGGTCCAAACAATTACTCTGGTACGGATATGCGTACAGGTCATGCACATTTAGTCAAGGACGGACTTAATGACAGTCATTTTGATGCTGTGGTAGAAAACCTCGTCAACACATTGAAAGAACTTAATGTGGCTGATAATTTAATTGAACAAGTTGGCGTTATCGCGGAAGGTACACGTAATGATGTTCTAGACAAATAATCTGTTTGCCTGTAGAAGCACGACATCCTCCTCTTCGTTGTGCTTTTCATTTATAATCCCGCGCTAGTATGTGGTCAACATTAGTAAACATTCCTCTATAAATCAATCTTTCCACTCAAACCACTCTCAGTCAGAATTACCATGCTCAAACTAACACTCGATGATCAAAGCTACAATTGTGATCCAAAACAGACCGTACTAGAAGCCTTACTATCACAAAACGTTGTTGTTCCCTATGGTTGCCGCCAGGGTGTCTGTCACAGCTGCCTGATGCGCAGCATGAATGGTGCGCCACCTGAAGAATCACAACCTGGTCTTAAGGATGCCCAGATTGCACAAGATCAATTTCTAGCCTGTCAATGCTACCCAGAACAAGACATGCAGATTTGCCTGCCCGACAGCAATGAATTAATACCAGCTACTGTTATCTCAAACGAGAAACTCACTGATGAAATTATTCGTCTGATTTTAGAGCCAGATGAAAAACTGGAACATCACGCTGGGCAATTCGTCAATTTACAACGTGAAGACGGCTTGTTGCGTAGTTATTCTATCGCTAACATTCCGTCTACAAACGCCACACTGGAATTTCATATTCGCAAACTAGCGAATGGCCAATTCAGTCAATGGGTGTATAACGATTTAAAAGTCGGCGATCGAATAGAGATTCATACTCCACAAGGTGACTGTTTTTATGTCCCCGGTAAGCCACAACAGAATCTTCTGCTGATTGGCACTGGAACCGGTCTTGCGCCCTTGGCAGGCATTATTAGTGACGCGCTGTCTCATCAACATAACGGCTCAATCCATCTATTCCACGGCAGTCGCGACGCAAGTGGTTTGTATCTGGTTGATACTATGCAGAAACTAGCTGACCAACATGATAATTTCAACTACACCGCTTGCGTATCCGCCGCCCCTGCCCCCGAAGGTTTCGTGTTAGGGCGCGCAAGTGATATCGCGATTGAGACATACCCTGAACCCAAGGAATGGCGCGTCTATTTATGCGGACATCCAGAGATGGTAAAGACCACTCAACAAAAACTCTTTCTGGCAGGTGTTAAAATACAGGATATCTATGCTGATGCCTTTTTGGTTGGGGATAATCAATAAAACCTGATTATAAATTCTCACACTTCCTCGTTCCGATGCTCCTGCGTGAGAATGCAGTTGATGACGCTCCACGTCCGAGCATAGATTCCCACGAATACCGTGGCAACCAAAGACACCGAGTTACGCTATGCGTGAGATTACTTCACTTTCTCATCTCCTCAACAGATAGAGCTTGCTTCGCCTCTGTAAGCCTCATACAATTCAAAGCTGTTTCTGTTATAAACCCCATCAAACCAAATGAAACGATTGATTGTTCGATTATTATTCCCATTGTTATTGCTGTTCTTCAATATTTCAGTAGCACAAGCCAAAGATGTTTTCCCGATAAAAATTGGTGTCATCGCTTTTGGAACACTGCAATGGGAATTAACAGTGATCCAACAACAAGGTTTGGATAAAGCGGAAAATATCAAACTAAACCTGATTACGCTGGCCAACCCACAAGCCGGAAAAATCGCCTTACATGCCGGAACAGTTGATATCGGGGTTGCTGACTGGTTTTGGGTCTCGAATCAGCGCAGCAACAACAATAGCACTCTCAGCTTTGCACCTTACTCGGCAACAGCGGGCGCGTTAATGGTTCCAAAAGCCAGTACAATCACTAGCATCAAACAGCTTGCCGAAAAACGCATTGGTATCGCCGGTGGTGAAATCGATAAAAACTGGTTACTGTTGCAGACTCTGGCATCAATGCGTGACAAGCTAAATCTGGATCAATCAGTTGATAAAGTCTATGGTGCCCCACCAATTCTTAATCAACAGTTATTACAAGGCAGGCTCGATGCACTATTAACCTATTGGCATTATGCGGCTCAATTAGAAGCGAGTGGTTATAGACGTTTGCTGGACGGAGGCGAGATGTTGCATCTGTTGGGTGTTGAGCAAACATTACCAACGCTTGGTTATATTTTCGATCAGGACTGGGCGAATCAGCATCGTCAGGAGCTGCTAAGTTTTCTAAAAATCAGCCATCAGGCAAAAAATCTGATTTGCACATCAGACGCTGTCTGGAAAACAGTATTACCACTCACTCGCAGTAAAAACGCAAAAGCCCAATCTATTCTCCGTCAACGTTATTGTGAAGGCAGAATCCAACAATGGGGTAATAAGGAAAAACAAGCCGCCATCAAACTATATACTTTAATCACTGATCGCCATCCCGAACTATTTCCTGGAAAATCAAAAACATTGGCTGCTGGAACTTTCTGGGATTACAGTCTCTCCAAATTGACAAATACAGAGTCACAATCATTGATCTCGAAGTAAATCAACCACCTGTTAAGGAACGTGCAACAAATAACTTCAACAACTGACGCAGAATTTTTGTTTGTCTTCAAAGCCTGCCCCGTACTTGATGCGGGGGCGCAGCAACTTAGCTCTAGTGAGCTATGTAACTATTGCTGCAACACCGAAGACGGACAAAACGACAAGTCAGTTGTTGAAGTTATTTGTTGCAAATTCCTAAGCTTACACATTCAACACACGTGAATTCACCCCGACTCAATGCCGTCATTTCTGTAATACTGCTACTAACATTCTGGCAGTTACTTGCCAACTCATTACAATTGCCAGCGTTACCGCCAGCAACCAAAGTGTTTCAGCAACTTGCTGTAGTTATCCAAAATGGACAATTGCCCTATCATCTTGGTATTACGCTTGCCAGATTATTGGTTAGCTTTAGCTTGTCCATGGTCATCGGTATTTTGATCGGCAT
>VAPK010165396.1_pt1 | contig 10588 bp, 5 predicted proteins | sample 3395031 | NCBI WGS metagenome assembly VAPK01 (sample SAMN08290443, study PRJNA428436) | hydrothermal vent metagenome | isolation source: Deep-sea hydrothermal vent chimney 1 | place: Pacific Ocean: Juan De Fuca Ridge
AATGCAATGTTGACCAAAACACAGTACGCGGTCAATATACCAAAGGCTTTCTCAAAGCCGATGAAGTACCCGGCTATCTTGAAGAACAAGATGCCAACACAGAAAGTACCACAGAAAGCTTTGTAGCCATCCGGGTTGATATAGATAATTGGCGTTGGGCTGGTGTGCCATTTTATTTACGGACAGGCAAACGGATGAATTACAAACGCACCGAAATAGTCGTTTATTTCAAACGTTTACCACATAATATATTTGCCGATAGCTTCCGTGACCTACCACCTAATAAACTCATAATCCATCTACAACCTAATGAAGGTGTAGAAATAGAAATTCTCAACAAAATTCCCGGCATTGATGGTGACATTAAAATACAGAAAACCAAACTGGATTTAAGTTTTTCTGAGACCTTTAAAAAAAGTCGCATATTTGGTGGTTATGAAAAACTGATCCTTGAAGTATTACGCGGCAACCCAACCTTGTTCCTCAGCCGCGAAGAAATTGAACAGGCTTGGACGTGGGTTGATTCGATACAAAATGCCTGGGAAAACAGCAGTGATACACCAAAAACATACCCGGCAGGAACCTGGGGTCCCATTGCATCAGATTCCTTACTTGCCCGGGATGGGCGGAGTTGGGAAGGATAAAGTTTCAATCATTCCAAACGAATAGTCAACAGCTCATGGTTAAAGAATTTTTATTTGAAAATCGTACTCAGTTAATTGCTGATTTGGCAAAAAACTGTCACTCACACTTACAACAAAGTCTTGCTAAAAATGGTACCACAAGCTTAATAGTTTCAGGTGGCAGCACACCAGGACCATTATATGAAGCCCTGTCAAAATCCGACCTGGACTGGAAAAATATCCATGTCGCCTTGGTTGATGAGCGCTGGGTAGACAAACAACACAATGCAAGTAATGAAGCGCTGCTCTATTGCAGCCTATTGATAAACAACGCCAAGCAAGCAACTTTTGCCGGTATGAAAAATACGGCTACTACTGCACTAGCAGGATGTCCAGAAACAGAGACCGAGTATCAGAAACTTCCGCAACCCTACTCAGTCACTATTTTAGGAATGGGTGGCGACGGTCATACCGCTTCATTATTTCCTCATGCAGAAGGATTAACTGAAGCATTGGCAGAAGATAATCAAAAGCTGACTACAGCGATCACGGCAAAACAAAGCGAGGTCACTGGTGTGAATACCGAACGTCTCAGTTTGACGTTGAATGGTCTGCTGAAATCAGAACGATTAATTCTATTACTCACAGGCGAAGAAAAACTTGTGGTATTCCGCGAAGCAATGTCCGATGGCGCTGTTGAAGATATGCCGATTCGCGCTTTACTACGTCAGAACAAAGTCCCCTTCGAGTTATATTGGGCGCCTTAACATCTTAATTTTTATCTAAAACCATTTTGAAAAATAAGTGGTACAGTGGAGAAATACTATGCATCCCGTCATAGAACAAGTTACTAATGAAGTTATTAAACGCAGTCGCGAAACCCGTTCTGTCTATCTCGGGCGACTTGATGCTGCCGTTGAAAAAGGCCCTCACCGCACTGCTTTAGCTTGTGGCAATCTGGCCCATGGTTTTGCAGCCTGCCCGGCAGGTGAAAAAGAGGATTTAGCGGGTGATAAAAAAGCGAATATTGGCATTATTTCTTCTTATAACGACATGTTGTCTGCACATGAACCCTATAAAGACGCACCTACACTGATAAAAAAAGCAATCAGAGAAGCCGGTGGTGTAGCCCAGTTTGCAGGTGGTGTACCGGCAATGTGTGATGGTGTAACCCAAGGCCAACCAGGCATGGAGCTTTCACTATTCAGCCGTGATGTCATAGCAATGGCAACCGCAATTGGTTTAAGCCATAACATGTTTGATGGCGCTCTTTATTTAGGCGTCTGCGACAAAATCGTTCCTGGACTATTAATTGGCGCACTATCTTTTGGCCATTTACCCGCTGTTTTCGTTCCAGCCGGACCTATGCCCAGCGGTATCACTAATAAAGAAAAAGCACGTGCCCGCCAAAAATTTGCGGAAGGTAAAATTGGCCGAAAAGAACTTCTGGAATCAGAATCAAAGTCGTACCACAGTTCTGGCACCTGTACTTTTTATGGTACCGCCAACAGCAACCAGATGATCGTTGAGATTATGGGTTTACACTTGCCTGGCAGTTCATTTGTTAATCCCTATACACCACTACGTGATGAACTCACTAAAGCCGCAGCCAAACAAGTTTTAAAGTTCACCGCTTTGGGTAGTGATTTTCGTCCGATCGGCCAAGTTATTAATGAAAAAGCAATTTTAAATGCGATTATCGGATTACTGGCAACGGGCGGTTCGACCAATCACACCATGCACTTAATCGCTATCGCACGTGCTGCTGGTATTGTTATTAACTGGGATGATTTTGATAAACTTTCCAAAGTTGTACCCTCATTAACTCGCATTTATCCCAACGGCCCTGCAGATGTGAATCATTTCCATGCAGCGGGCGGCATGGGAGTACTCATTGCAGAACTGGTCAACAATGGTCTCCTCCACGAAGACATAATGACCATCAATGATGAACGCGGTATGAAACATTATTCTCAGGAACCCAAACTAAAAGACGGAAAATTAACCTGGGAAGCAAGTCCCGAACAATCACTCGATCCTGACGTACTTGCAAGCGTTACAAAACCTTTTGCAGAAGGCGGTGGTCTGCATGTAATGCGTGGCAACCTGGGCCGCGGTATCTCCAAAATTTCTGCAATAAAAGAAGAACACTATATCGTTGAAGCTCCTGCCGTAGTATTTGATGATCAGGATGATTTAATGGCCGCATTTAAACGTGGAGAACTGGAAAAGGACTTCATCGCTGTCATTCGCTTCCAAGGTCCAAAATCCAACGGAATGCCAGAACTTCATAAACTAACTCCACCGTTGGGCTTGTTACAGGACAAGGGCTTTAGCGTTGCTCTAATTACCGATGGGCGCATGTCTGGTGCATCTGGAAAAGTCCCCACAGCAATACACATGTGTCCCGAATGCGCTGATGGTGGCCCGTTGGCAAAAGTAAGAAATGGCGACATCATTAACCTAAATACTGTGTCTGGTGAAGTTAATGTTTTGGTCGACAACAAAGAATTTAATGCCCGCAAACCTGCAGTGAACCATGCCAAAGACCATCATCATGGTATGGGCCGGGAATTATTTGCTGATTTCCGATTAAATGCATCATCAGCTGAAACTGGGGCTACCAACGTGTTTGTAAATGATTAATTTTCACTCCTTTACCTTGTGATAAACAATAAACCACAGAATTGAGATTAAATAAATGACTGCATCAATAACAGATATTATGAATGCATCACCGGTTATTCCGGTGATGGTGATTAACCAGCTTGAACAAGCCGTTCCTTTAGCAAACGCATTGGTAGAAGGCGGACTAAAAGTATTGGAAATCACACTGCGCACCCCCATTGCATTAGAAGCCATAAAAAAAATCAAAGCAGAAGTTCCCGAAGCAATTGTTGGCACTGGTACCGTTATTAATCTGGAAACGTTAGAACAGGCACTAGATGTAGGGTCCGAATTCCTAGTTAGCCCTGGCGTAACTGAGAACCTAATTGATGCGGTGCTAAGAACCAGCATACCGATTCTGCCTGGCGTTACCAGCCCAAGCGAAGTCATGCGCTTGATGGAAAAAGGCATTACCCAGATGAAATTTTTCCCTGCAGAAGCTGCCGGTGGCATCCCAATGCTTAAATCAATTGGCGGCCCATTGCCACAAGTAACATTCTGCCCAACAGGTGGGATTAATCCAAAAAATGCCGCTGATTACCTGGCTCTCAAAAATGTCACCTGTGTTGGAGGCTCCTGGATGGCACCCTCTGATCTAGTCGATGCTGGTGATTGGGATGAAATCACACGTCGCGCAAAACAGGCTGCTAATATCAGTAAATCCTGACAACCCGATATGGGCTACCGCTCCCCGTCCGTCCCACAGGAACAAGCATCAAAGATCATCGCTTGGCTATAATCTAATTTATGGCCATGTACAGAAAAATTTTATAAAAATAAAGCCCTTGCCATTTCCCGGCAACCTTCATATTTTTTGCTCAGTTGTTGGTACACAGTTTCTTGCATCATTTGACTAATACCGAGTGATTCAAGGCGATAATTATCGGGTACTTCATTATCACCAAGGTGCAAAGCTGTTGCTATTCTGGTTGCTGATCCTACTAGCAAAACCATTTCCCACGACTGTTGCTTATATTGGACATCAAGATGATGCTCAATTGGTGTTGCTAATAACTCTGGCAAACCCCATTCTCGAGCAATCCAAGCTCCTACAACTGTATAGTCAACGTATGTCTGGTTACGTAAAGCCTGGTTTATTGAAATTCCTGAATTAATAGTAACCGATTTCAATGCTTTTGACGTTTCTTCCGGCATTTGATCTGCAAACCACAAAAGCCCAAAGTGGTGTAATATACCAGCGGTTTGCGCAGCCCCTCTATCATCATCAGACAATAAACCAACTTTGACTTTTTCGGCCAACATCCTCGCGCCTTCAGACACCAGAATACCAGTAGTCCAGAAACGCTCAACACTAAAACCAGGACAACGGGCAGGATTAAATGGAGACGCAATTGCCAAAGCGATACTAGTGCTACGTACGACCATTAAACCCAAGCGAGCACAAGCTGTTTCCAGGTTAGTAATCGGTACCACTGAAGCAGCCCAGGCTGAATTAGCCAAAGCAACCAAACGGGCTACTATATTGGGATGATTGATTATCACTTCGGCCAATTGCGGATAGGTTAAATTATCATCTGCCAGAACTTTTAGTAAATGTTCAATTCCTATAGGCAAAGTTGGGAGCTTTGGTTGCCTAGAAAATTTATTTTTAAAATCAGGTTGTTTGGTTTCCATAGCTTTATATTCTGGTAATTAATGATATTCTCATCTTGCCAATTATTAAGGAATGTAAACGGAATAAATTGGGTAATTAGTAAAGGATTTTGCTTGTCCCCAAGGCGTAGTAACACGAGTACCATGCAACACGACGGGGTTGCGACAACGAAGAAAAGAACATAAAGATACTCAATTGTTCAAGTTATTTCACCTATATTTCTAAGATGCGGATTCACTTTTCCTTAGAGAAAAATCAGTGTTAAATAGCTCTGGAACTTCAGATAATGCAACAGGAGCGCTAAAAAAATTACCTTGGGCTACCTGACAACCAAGCCCATTCATAACCAATGCTTGTTGATCAGTTTCAACACCTTCCGCAACTAAAGTATAGTCCAAGGCATTGGCTAAGCCAAAAATTGTCCCTAACAACAAAGATGACTGGGAATTAATGACGACATCCTGAACAAAAACACTATCAATTTTTAAACAGTTTGCAGGAAGTTCTTTCAGAGAAGACAAGGAAGATAGTCCGGTACCAAAATCGTCAATAGCGATTTTTACCCCTATTGCTTTAATGTTTTGAAAAACTTCCATATTACTTTCATCTTGCATAACACTTTCAGTGACTTCCAGCTCAAGAGTTTCAGGTGTCAAGCCTGATTCCTTAAGCGCATTCTTCACTATTTCAGGAAACCTTGGCATTGCAAAAACGTCGGCAGAAATATTCACGCCAATTTTCGAAACCTGGAACCCAGATCGATTTAATTCAGCTGTTTCTTGACAGGCTTTATTTAAAACCCATTCATCAATTTTGTCGATTAGACTAAGACTCTCGGCAATGGGAATAAATTCTCCCGGAGGAACAATACCCTTTTCCGGGTGCTGCCAGCGAATTAGTGCTTCAAACCCAACGATCTGCCGCGCTTGTAAGGAAATTTGCGGTTGATAATGCAAAATAAACTGTTCCTGTTCTAAAGCATTTTGTAACATTTGCTCATCATGTAAACGTTTTTTTGCCATACTCGTCATTTCTGGCGAATAAAAAGCATAGCGCTGTTTTCCTGCCTTTTTAGCTGCATACATGGCTGCATCCGCAGCTTTCATGAGATCATGCTCATTATCCCCATCTTTAGGGAAAATGGCGATACCAATACTTACTCTGGGTTTGATCTGATTGCAACCGATACTTAATGGCAAATTAATGTCTTTCAAACACCGATCAGCAACTTCCGCTGCATTATAATCATCTGATATATTGCCAACGATAATACAAAATTCATCACCACCAAGACGCGCAGCGAAATCGATATCACGGACAACGTTTTTCAAACGTTGAGCAATAGATTTGAGGAATTGATCGCCGATATTATGTCCAAAACTATCATTGACATCTTTGAAGCCATCCAGATCCAAAAATAAAAATGCAAATTCTTCCTCTCGTCGTTTGGCATTTTTAATGGTTTCTTCAATCCTGTCCTGATAATAGGCACGACTTGCCAAACCAGTTAGACTATCAAAATAAGCCAGACGATGAATTTGTTTGGCACTTTCTTTTTGCTGAGTAATATCCTGAACGGTACCCCTAACCATTATTCCGACATTACTGATAACTCGTTCCATTTCCTGATGCACTATGATTGGAGTTGAATCAGTAACCAGTAGCCTATATTCAACCATTTGATTGGTTTCATTATTTATGGTCGCATTAATTGAGTCTTTAACATAGCTACGGTCTTGTGGATAAACTAACTTTAAAAACCCCTGAAGCGAACCGTTAAAATCCTTCAAATCAAGATTACATAGCATCGCAAGATGTGACGAAATGGAAAATTTATTCTCATCAGGATGCCAATTCCAGTAACCTAATCGAGCAATGCGCTGCGCTGCATCCAACTGTAGCTTACTATTTTTTAATTCAGCAGTATTCTGCCCAACCCGAAAAATGAATTGTAATCGGTGAATAAGCACAGCATAATTTAATGGTTTAATAATAAAGTCCGAGGCACCCACATCAAAGGCTCGATTCACAGACTGCAGATCATCCTTGCCAGTCACCATAATAATCGGAATATCTGCAATGACTGGATTAGTCCTAAGTTTTCTGCACGTTTCAAAACCATCCATACCATCCATCACCGCATCGAGTAAAATCAGATCGGGTGCCTGAATTTTTACTTTTTTTAGCGCCTCCATACCACTTTCTGCTTCATCAACTAAAAAAGCCGCAGATCGCAATGCTTCATTAGCGACTAAACGAAAACTGGGGTCATCGTCAACGATCAAGATTCGATTTTGCTTGACCTGTACAGTTTTATTGAAAGATTTTGGACGAACTTCCTCTATTTGAGTTAGCTGATTCAAAGCAGTCATTGCCTTTTCCAAACTATCTTTAGTTACGGCCAGCATTCTATCAACGCCTTTTAATATCCCTTCATTACCAAGAATTTCCAAAGATTCACAAGCACTGGCTATATCTTGAGCACCCATAATGGCGCTTGCAGACTTCAACCGGTGAGCAATTTGGCCTAACTCATCAGAGTTTCCGGCATCAAAAGCCTGTTGCATCGCAGCAAGTTCCTTAGGCGCACTGTCGACATAGAGTGCAATGCTTTTGTTTAATAAATTTTCACCACTCGTAGTATGTAAAGTACTTAGTTGCTCCAAAGCGATTCTATTTAATACCGGATGATCTTTTATCTGCGGCGCAACAGAAAGATCATGAATATTACCCTCCAATGACTCTTTTATCATTTCGTGAGGTAAGCATTTTTCTAGTATTTGTTGTAGCTGCTCCCTGGTAAATGGTTTTGTTAGATAGTAATTCATACCAGCACGAATACATTGATCACGAATACTTTTCTGTGCATCGGCAGTAATAGCAATAATAGGAATGCGTGTTCGGTCGGGTTTCGAAGATTCCAGGTCACGAATTTTCTTAGTCGCCTGCATACCATCCAGTTCCGGCATATGGCAGTCCATTAGGATCAAATCATATTGCTCACGTGTTGTTGCCTCTACAGCTTCCAATCCATTATTAACAATGTAAACCAGACAGCCTATTTCTTCCAGCATGCTCCTCGCTACTTCTTGATTAATCGCATTATCCTCAGCCAGAAGAATTTTAGCGTTAATTTGCTTTTCTTGATGGGCCGGTAAATATTGGAACTCAAACGGTTCTTCTAAAGGTGCTCCCAGTAATCTGAGCAAACAATTTAATAACGACCGCTGAAAAACAGGTTTATTCAGATAATAGCTAATACCAAGATTACTGTATTGGTCAGCCTCCGCACTAAAGGTGTCCGAACTTAACATGATCAAAAACAAGTGTTGTATCAATGGTTCATTACGAATCGTTGATGCCAATTTCATGCCATCCTTATCAGGCATCTGCCAATCTAAAAGTGCGATGAGATAGGGCTCATTTTGGCAGGAAGCATCCTTGAGTTCAGCAAGTGCACGTGTGCTATTTGCAACGCAAGTGCAACTTGCACCCCAAACTTTTAGTTGATTACTTAATATAGATCTTAGATTTGCATTATCATCAACAACCAATATTTTAACACCTCGCAATAGCTTGGCATCAGCTTTAAATGGTTTTACAGTATCTCCAGTTTTAAGGGCGAGGGTAAAATAAAAGCAGCTACCTTTTCTAGGAGTACTTTGTAGATAGATCTCCGAACCCATAAGTTGTACTAATTGCCTGGAAATAGGTAAACCCAAACCCGTCCCCCCAAAACGGCGAGTTATCGAGATATCTGTCTGGGTAAAACTATCAAAAATACGCTGCTGCTGCTCTGACTCGATTCCCGCTCCTGTATCCAGAATTGAGAATTTGATATTAATCATCCCTTTCTCTGTAGATGAACTGTCTTGCGTTACTTTTAATTGTACTTCGCCCCTTGAAGTAAATTTAATAGCGTTGCCAATTAAATTAATTAAAACCTGACGTATTCTTTCTGAATCGCCATGAACTGTACAATTAAGTTCGGGGGGGAGATCAAGAATTAGTTCTAGACCTTTGCGATGCGCTTGATTGGCTGAAGTCTCAAGCGTTTCTTCCAATAATTGCCGTAAATCAAAATCGGTAGTAACCAGCTGAAGCTTGCCTGCTTCAATTTTGGAAAAATCCAGAATATTGTTAATAATACCTAACAAAGAATTTGCTGATCGCAGTATGGTATTTGCTAACCTTGCCTGACGATCATCCAACTTAGAATGTATTATCAATTCGGTCATTCCTAGGATTCCATTCATAGGTGTACGAATTTCATGACTAATCATTGCCAAAAAATCCCCCTTGGTACGGCTGGCCTTTTCCACTGCGTCCCTTGCTTGCAAGGCATCATCGGTTATTTTTTCAAGCTCCTTGTTTTTTTCCGATAATTCTGTGGTTCTAGCAATGACTTGTTGTTCTAACTCCGTGCGATGCAAGGCAAGTTCAGTATCTCGCACGTGAATTTCACCCAGCATATTATTAAATTCAGCCGTCAGTTGGCCAAATTCATCATTGCCAGATTTTTTTACCCGAGCAGTATAATCCTTTTCCTCGGTTACAGATTTCATGACCTGCATGAATGAGAGCAAAGGCGCTGAAAATATTTTCTGCAACCATGATGAAATCAACAAAATAACAAGAAATGTTAATAGTAAAACAACAAAAACAATCTCATAAAAAGCGAATAATTCTTTTTTAAATTTTGATAAATCATTGACTAAATGAATAGTTCCAACCTGCTTTTCATTAAGAAGGACGGGCTGAATCATATGCATAAAACCCTGCCTATCATAATCCAGATGACCTGTATTGATGGTTGACGTAAAAAAACGATAGATAAGAATTTCTTTCAGTTTCAAAAACCAATCATCTGCATCATTGAATTTATTTGCAAAGGTTTTCTTTTGATGCATCCTGGATAGTTGGAGCTCGCTTTTACTCCATTGTGAAACCGTATTTTCCGAACTATTAAATTTAAATTGGGCAAAAAGTTGATCATCTAGATCATATAAAAATGCCGCAACGATTTCCGGCTTAGTGTTTAGTACGGTTAATGTTTTTTCTGCCGCTTTTCTATCTAAAAAAGCCAACGCTGGGGAACAATTCCAGCCCACAACATGAGCTAATGATGAAAGCTCTTGCTCGACTGCTGTTTTTTTACTTTGAAACTCGAATAGTATAAATGTTGAAGTCATCAAAAATATGGCGGAAAGAGCCGTAACCGCCATAATTAAAATGAGTTTGGTGCGAATAGAAATATTATTTAAATTGAAATTCATACAATCAACTGTATGCAATATCTAAAAACCTATCTTTTTATCGGCTCTAAAATGGCATCAATATTAATTTGGTCACAAAATTCGAGAAACTCTTCTCTTAAGTTGAGAATTCTGATCTCTAGTGGTACTAGCAGAATAAACCGGGTGGTCACTAATTCAGACAGCGAATAGGAGTCCTGATATCGACTACTGGATATTTCTTCAACCGTAATATTATGTTTTGCTATAAAAGTAGTTACACTTAAAAGAGCATCCTGACGCTCAAGCGAAACCGTCTCCAGTGAGTAGGGCGTATATTCATCCTTACTGGTAAATTTCCCTGGTCTGAGTCGATGAATTTTGATTTCTAATTTTTTTTCCAGACTTTCCAAAAGAGTTTCCAGCTTGGCTATTTGATTCCATTCACC
>VAPK010517353.1_pt1 | contig 10588 bp, 11 predicted proteins | sample 3395031 | NCBI WGS metagenome assembly VAPK01 (sample SAMN08290443, study PRJNA428436) | hydrothermal vent metagenome | isolation source: Deep-sea hydrothermal vent chimney 1 | place: Pacific Ocean: Juan De Fuca Ridge
TGGCTCTCGTACTAAGTTTTCATCAATCGAAATTAATTCCTGTTGCAGTAAGTCTCGATCAACTACATGCACATCAACCTCAGCCCAACCCAATTCAGAAATCGCCTGGAAACGTCGAGAACCCGCCAATAATTCATTTTCTTTATTGATAGTTAGCGGGTTTATTAAGCCAATGCTTTCAATACTCTTCTTTAAGGTATCAACATCAGTTTCATGACGTAAGTATTCACTATTTCTTTTTATATCAGTGAGTTGTCGTGTATCGAGTTCCATTTAGTGAGCCTTTCTTGTTTTTTTGAAGGGCGTAGTTTATGTAATTAAGAGTGGTATAGATAGTTAATAATAAGTGCAGTAGGTTGGCTGAGGTTAGAAATCCCCTCAAGTCTCAAAACTACTCAATACCATTGGGTCTATTATTGTTGCTTCGTGCCTCAGCCAATCTACACAGTTTAATAATCAGCTATTTTTATTAGCTGTCTTCGTATAAAATTCGTCATCAAAAATTTTCTTTTTAAGATGACTCAAAAATGAATGATAAAACGATAGCAACTCACAACGGTAATTTTCATGCGGATGATGTTTTCAGTGTCGCTGCACTTAAGAGCATATTGCCTCCTTTTAAACTCATTCGCACACGTGATTTAGAGCTTATTGCTAAGGCTGATATTGTAATTGATGTTGGTGGTGAATATGACGCGGATGCGGATCGTTTTGATCATCATCAACGTGGTGGTGCAGGTGAGCGTGAGAATGGTATCCCCTATTCTTCATTTGGTTTAATTTGGCAGAAATATGGCGCAGAAATATGTGATGGTAATCAAAGAGTTGCAGACGGTATTGATGCTGGCCTGGTATCAACGATTGATGCTATTGATTGTGGTCATGCTGAAGGAGTTTCTGAAGGTATTAGTCTTAGTCAAACGATTTCGATGTTTAATCCAACTTGGCAAGAAGATAGTCACTTTGATGACTGCTTTGATGAAGCGGTTGATTTTGCATCGCGCCTTTTAACACGATTTATCGCATCGGCTAACGGTGGCATTAGTGCCAAAGCTATTGTGGCTAAAGCGATTGAAAATGCAGAAGATCCAAGAGTGATTGTATTAGAAAAATATACCCCGTGGAAAAAAACCGTTCACGCTTTATCAGAAGAAGCCTTATTCATGATTTACCCCTCTCAGACAGGTCAATGGAGAATACAAACTGTGCCTGTTGAACCTGGTTCATTCGAAGACAAAAAGTCGTTGCCCAAACAATGGGCTGGCTTATCCGATCAAGAGTTGAAAGATGTGACCGGCATTGATGATGCTATGTTTTGCCATAATGGTTTATTTATTGCGGGTGCAGAATCATTTGAGAGTACGATGAAAATGGCATCTATGGCACTAAAAAGTTAGGGCTGGGGTAAATCCATTTTATTGAAACCTTTGCACGATAAAATAGGTGGGGAAGCCCAATGGCACCCCCACCCTATTTACAAGATTGATTCGCTTTTTGCAGCTTGAAGACATCAGTTCTCAAATAAAAGTATCTGTAAAAGCGGTACTAAGCCAGCGCCTATTCCAAATGAATTCAGCCCTGTAATTAATTTACCCTGAACATCTAGCCTTTGCTGTATTTCAATGGCGACAGGTTTTAGCGAAGATAGGTCTTGTGATACCAAACCAAATAAATCATCACCTTCATCGGCTAAACGATAACTTATTGCTACCCTAATTTTCATTGCATCGCCATCAATAAACCAGTCTTGTAAAATATCCAATGCACGTTTCATATGTTCTTTTTGTTCGGCAACACTTCCCGCCCCACCAAATTCATTATCACTGGCTGTGCCAAATTCAGTAAACCAAATTTGCTTTGTGGTATCACCTTTACTATCGAGTAGTTGACGGATGTTTTCAACGCCCTGCTTATAACACCATGGCGGGGCAAGGGTATCATCAATATTACATTGATCAGGGTATTGCGCTTTTCCATAATGTGGGTTGCTAACTCCATCGCCTTCATCATCAACTCGCGTATAAGGATGTAGTGCCAAGTGATCAAACTTTGCCACACCATCCCACGAAACATACATGGCATTCAGATAATCTGTATCAGCGGATGCCAATGAGCCACCTAAAATCGTCATCTGAGGATATTGTGACTTCATCGTGTTATAGGTAACTTCCAAAAAATCTGCATAGTCACTCGCTGCACTTAAGTCGATAAGCACAAAGGTGCCTGAACGCACTGCTTTAGTTGGCCAAAACTCAATTACATTCGGTTCATTCCAGACTTCCCAAGCCATAATAGTTGATGTGTTTATTTGATAATTATCCGTAGGGTCAATCAGCTGCGCATGTAAAAATGCCATCGCATCAGCGTAATCGCTATAATGCGCCTCGGTAGGAGGAAAGGATGGGTTATTACCTCCGTTTGACCAGCTGGGCGACTGAGACATCATCATCACCACTTTTTGAGATTGAGCTTCAGCAAAAGCTACTCTGGCTTTAATCTCAACGATGTAACTAATATCGTATGAATCTTGATTAGCGCCAAGTACATTCCAATCAACAGGAATACGAATGACTTTTATTCCTAGACCCGATGCGACAGTGATTTTATTTTGATAGCTTGCAATGCTTTGTGTTTCTGAGATATGAATGCCAATCAAAGGACCATCTGCAAATAGTATTGCAGGGGAAAGTAATATGTAAAAAAACAGGTATGGTTTTGATATAACGGAATTAACGAGAAGATAAAATAACTTCATAAAAGCACACCTGCTTGATTATAGTTTTTATTGATCTCTCTAAATATAGCTGGTTTTTTCAAACTAGCAGTATTTTATCAAAAATAACTACACGCTAACTTTTCTGATCTAACAATATTTTTTCAACCGCAATTAAGTCGTCCTTCGTATCGACGCCATGTCCAGGGACTTCTTTCGCTACGGCAACATGTATCCGTGCGCCATGCCACATAGCACGTAGTTGTTCTAATTTCTCAAGTTGCTCCATTTCGCAAGGTTCCATTTGCGCAAAGCTTTTTAAATATCCCGCACGATAGGCGTAAATGCCAATATGACGTAATGCAAAGTTAAAATGATCACTAGCTTCACTTTGCAGATCCCTTTCAAAGGGTATCGAAGCACGGCTAAAGTACATCGCTAATCCATTTTTATCTGTAACCACTTTAACGACATTCGGGTCATGATATTCATCTCTATTTGAAAGTGGCGTTGCCAGTGTCGCTATGGATGCTTGAGGGTTATTTTCTAAGTTTTCAGCGACTTGCTTGAGACTGCTGATCGGTGTTAGTGGCTCATCACCTTGTAAATTAACGATTGTCGTATCATCAGCCCAGCCATTGATTGTAACCACTTCTGCGAGTCGGTCACTACCCGTTTCATGATGGTTTGAGGTCATACAAACCGTTGCACCAAAGTCTTCGCAGCACTTTTGAATGCGTTGATCATCAGTGGCAATAATTATGCTTTGAAAGCCTAGTGCCTTTGTGGCTTCTTCAGCACGTTCAAAAACATGCTGAATCATGGGCTTTCCTGCAATTTCTCGCAGGGGTTTACCCGGCAGCCTCGTGGAGGCATAACGCGCAGGGATAACGAGAACCGTATTACTCACAGTTTTCTAGCTCTCATAGTCTTTCAACTTCTTCAGTCGTTAATTCACGAGCATCTTCTTCTAGCATCACTGGAATACCCTCTTTAATTGGGTATGCCAGTCTCGCTGACTTAGAAATCAGTTCTTTGTGTTTTTTATCATATATCAATGGCCCTTTGGTGACAGGACAAACCAATATATCGAGTAGTTTCTTATCCACGGTTTCTTACTCACCTGAATGATTAGAATAAAAACAGGGGCCTATATGGCACCCCCCCCTTTTTTTAACAATTGATTAAGTTGTGCAAACAGAGCATCTTTAAATCTTTTATCCATCTTAGCAGTTACAGGTAAATACCACATACTCTCTTTAGCAAAGCTTTTGCATTTAACCGCATCCTTCTCAGTCATTATTATTTCAAGCTGATTATCAAAGCCCAAGTCAAGTGCCTGAAAGTTGTGGTGATCTGGAAAGCTTCGTGTGCTTAAGTTCAAACCACCCTGCTTTAAAGTTTGATAGAAACGCTGTGGATTCCCTATTCCTGTGACTGCATTGACTTTATTAGCAGCAAAGTCTTTTAATGCCTTCTTTTGCCCTGTTTTAAGGTTAATCAGTGTATCGCCTTCAAGCATCATTTTTAACCAAGACTTTTGAGGGGATTCAGAGCCATTAACAACCACTAAATCACATCTATCCAGCCTTTCTTTTTTCTCTCGAAGCGGCCCAGCAGGTAGACAGTAGCCATTACCAAAAAGCCGTGTTGCATCTATCACTGCAATTTGTATATCTCTAGGAAGCTTATAGTGTTGCATGCCATCATCAGAAATAATCACATCACAATCATGTGCTTTTAATAACTGATCAATCGACTGCAAACGATTTGCCCCTGCATAAACGGGAATATGAGTGCGTGCTGCCATTAGTACGGCTTCATCACCAACCTGTTTAGGATCAGTTTGAGCGGTTACTGACTGTGGCCATTGAGTGGCTTCCCCCCCATAACCACGAGTGATTATTGCAGGTTTATAGCCTTCTTCTTCTAGAAGTTTCGCAATATGGATAGTCAGTGGCGTTTTCCCCGTTCCACCGACGGTGATATTGCCTATCACGATTACAGGACAAGGAAGGGTTGGCAGATTTTTAGTTTGTTTTTTTCGTTGATAGCGATTAATCGCACAATACAAAGCACTTAAAGGCAGTAATATAAAACGCCCCTTTCCATTGTTATACCAAATATTTTCTAACCACTGTTGTAATCGAGAGGTCTTATTCATCTTAGGGCACCTCTATTAATTAGGTATTACTTCTGGCAACGCCAAAAACTATCATCTCCGTTGTTGCACTTCTTGTAAAGGGAATAACCATTTTCTGCAAAGCACGCCTAGGATATGATGGCTGGTAGTCTTGCAGAAGAAACACCTAATTAATAGAGGCGCCCTTAAATTGCAATCTATATAGCTTTTCGTATGAACCTTTATTGGCTAATAACTGTTGATGTGTTCCAGACTCAATGATGCTTCCCGCTTCTAACATCAAAATTTTATCTGCCTTTTCGATAGTCGATAAACGATGGGCAATCATAAAGCTAGTTCGGTTTTCTAATAAGGTATCTAATGCCTTTTGAATGTGTCTTTCTGATTTTGTATCGAGTGCAGAAGTTGCCTCATCCAGAATTAAAATTGGTGCATTGGATAAAATAGCACGAGCAATCGCAAGTCTTTGTTTTTGACCACCAGATAATAATGTACCGTTCTCCCCTACCTGCGTATCAAACCCTTGTGGAAGTTTTTCTATAAACTCTAAGGCATAGGCAGCTTCTGCTGCTGACCTCAAAGCCTTATCATCTGTACCGCGCATCTCGCCATAGGCAATATTATTTCTTACTGTATCATTAAATAGTGTGACATCCTGACCAACATAGGCAAATTGTTCGCGTAGATTTTTCAGCTTAATATCTTGTAAGGGGTGATTATCTAGCGTTATTTCACCAGACCAATCATCATAAAAGCGAGGTAATAAATTTACCAAAGTAGTTTTCCCACTACCAGATTGCCCAACTAGCGCAATCTTTTCGCCTTGCTTAACTTTAAAGTTAATATTTTTTAATACCTGACTAGCGTCTTGATCTTTAGGATTATAAGTAAAAGAGACATCTTTAAATTCAAACTCACCTTTTACACTTTTGATTGTATGCCTGCCTTTATCTTTTTCGGGGGCTTCATCTAATAAAGAAAAAATGCTCTCTCCTGCGGCAATTCCACCTTGAAGTACCGCACTAACACCTGTGAGTCGTTTTACAGGATCAAGCAAGGCGATCATCGCTGTCATAAATGCCATAAAACGCCCCGGTGTAAAGGTCTCTAACATGTCACCATGAGTGGCTGAATACACCACTATTGCCAATGCAATTGCCATAATAAATTGCACAATCGGCATGCTTAAACGCTCGGTAACAATGCGCTTCATATAGGATTTATGGTTGAGGTCATTGACCTCTTCAAAGCGTTTTGATTCGTATTCTTGTCCATTGAAAATACGAATATCACGAGTAGCTGAAATTGCCTCATTACTGATTTGAGTGACCTCACCCACCTGCTCTTGAATTTGTTTGCTAAGCTTTCTAAAACGACGTGAAATATAGGCAATCAAACCTGCGATAATGGGAGCAGCCACAAGAACAATCATTGTCAACTGCCAACTATAGAAAAGCATCACGCCGATTGAACCAATCACAATAACCGTGTCTTGAATTAATACGGTTAAACCTTTAGTTGCCGCGACTGAGACTTGTTCAACATGGTAAATAAGTCGTGTAACTAATTGACCTGAATTGGTCTTATCATAAAAAGAAACAGGTAAACGCAACAGTCGTTCAAATAATTCAGTGCGTATTTCTTTCACCACCGAACGCCCTATCCACTCCATTGAATAGCTAGACATAAAGCTAGCTATAACACGTAGCAAGAAAATGAACAATACTGCGAAGGGTGCCCAACGGATGACCTCAGGATCTTTCTCCATAAATGTGCCATCAAGTAATGGCTGCATATACAAGGCAAATAAAGGAACCGTTGCGCCTGCGATGACTAAGCCAATAAAAGCCATAATCAAATAACGCCAATGTTTTAATGCATAAGATGTTAAGCGTTTGTAAACCGCAAAACCGTTATCAGTATTTTGAAGTGAAGAACGACTGGACAAGAAAAATCCCCGAAATTAGGTATTAAATAGAAATTAATTTTAACATGAGGTTTATATATCAACCACCTTCATGTGTAGATTCCAACTTATTTGTGTTTAGGTGTCTGCATTGAAAAATCTTTTAAGCCTAAGCGTCCAGCAATATCCAAAACCGTGATAACACTTTGATAACTAGAATCAGCATCTGCACGAATGGTTAAGGGAGGCGTTAGTTCGGAGCGTGTTTCTATGACTTGACTCAATGCTAGAAATAAAGTCTCAGGCTTGCTATCGACAAGTTCATTTCCATCAATAAAGTATCTCCCTTTGTTATCAATTATTATTTCAACTGCATTACGTTGGGGGAAATTCATATCATCTTCAGCAGTCGGTAATTTGATATCAACTGGGGCAATACGCGTAAAACTTGTTGTCACTGATAGTGAAATTATTATTGCCAGCAACATGATTAAGCTTATGAATGCAAACAGTAGTGCGCGCCAATATTTCTTTATAAAGGTCTCAATACTATTTACAGGTCGCATAAATTTACTTACTGGTATTAGATGTCGCCATAGAGAAATTAGTCAAACCTAAACGACCCGCAATATCCATCGCCGTAACCACTCTCTGATAACTTGCATTAGCATCTGCGCTAATGATCAATTGTGGGGTCTTTTCTCCACGTTCATCAAGTGCTTGGCTCATTGCACGAAAAAGAGTCTCAGGCTTGCTATTTAACACTTCACGACCATCAACAAAGAATTTTCCTTTGCCATCAATAATGACTTCCATTGCTTTCTTTTGTACAGAAGCTATTGCATTTTGAGTAGTTGGTAATTTGATATTGATTTTTGCATCACGTGCAAATGTAGTTGTTACCATAAAGAAAATCAGTAACAAAAATACAACATCAATTAATGGTGTTAAATTAACATCAACCTCATCACTAATTTCTTTTCGAAAATTCATGCTACCGATTCCCTTTTAGTAGCCGAAGGCTTTCTCTTTTGCGGTACTGCCTTTCTCATTTGAGGTGAAGGATTTTTAGCATTCGCCGGCATTTTAGATTTTCCTACTACCTGACGTGAAGATGTTGGAGGTGTTGCTGTTGGTAAACCACCAAGTAATTTAACGGCTTCCATTTCCATGGCTATTGCATAGTCATTAATTTTTCCACGAAAATAGCGATGAAATATTAGTGCTGGAACAGCAATAGAAATACCAAAGGCAGTCGTTACAAGTGCTTGAGATATACCACCGGCCAAGTCAGCAGGATTTGCCACGCCACCTTGCCTTAACATTTCATTAAAGACGACAATCATACCTACCACGGTTCCTAGCAAACCTAATAATGGAGCTATTGCAGCAATTGTTCCTAGGGTCGTCATAAATTTATCCATGCTATGAATGACATGGCGACCTGATTCTTCTATATTTTCTTTTATTACGTGACGAGGTTTACCTTGGCTCTCTAAACCTGTCGCTAAAACACGACCCAGTAGTGAGCTATCACGAATCTGTTGAATATGCCCTGAAGTCATCTTCCCTGACTTTGCTAGCTTCTTTGCCTTCTCTGTTAAACCATCAGGTAAAACCTTACTTTTCTTTAATGTCATAAATAAAGCAAGAATCACTGCGATTGCAACAAAAGAGCTTAATACCAGAGGAATCATTAACCATCCACCAGCTTCTAAAAATGTATCCATACTTCTCCCCTCTCTCTTATTATTGTTCTTATCCTCTGTAACAACTAATAACTTTTATTTGACAATAGAATTAGTAACCCTAAAAAATTATTAGGATAGAACTTTAACTTAAAGTTCCTATACACCAGCTTAACAGCTATTTTGATAGCTAAGACACGATATTTGTTACACAGCCCGACTCATTAAATGGTAGCTACCAATGACTTATTTGATATACATCAATGAACAATTAAAATTTAGAAAGTAGACTTCAATAAGCACTTTTTACTCCTCTTTATTCTCAAATAAAGAGGTTAACAAATTCATAAAAGGTAAATGATCAAATGAAAGATATATTGTTTAGCCAAATCGGTCTGTGGAGTGTTTTCACGCTTCTATTTATATTTGCTGCGATGGCGTATTTTGTATATAAAATGGTCAAATTATCAAAAGCAGACCGTGTTGAACTTGATACATCAGAAGCAAATAACAAAAACTAGGTAACGTCATAAGACAATCAGACGTCTTTACCTTTTGGCTCCTTGACCAAGTTTTCTCAAAACATTGAGTAGAAAACTATGTGTTTCCTGAACTGAATCAACTAGAAGTTAAAGCTCTGAGTAATAGTTTCAAAAATCATTCCAGCATATTACTAAGTTTTCAAACCACATGAAGTGTGAGCAAGATTCTCAAGTGCTGAGTAGTCATGTATGAAAACCATTCTTTTTTCTATTTTGAATATTCCTTGCTCTGACAACCTAGAAATAATACGACTTAAAGTTTCAACCGCCATCCCAAGATAATTTGCCAGATCCTGACGTGACATTGGAAGTAAGAACTCTTTACAAGAAAATCCACGTGACTGGTAATGTTGACTAAGTTCTAGCAAAAAAACACCTAATCTCTCATCTGTCTGTTGCTGACCCAATGAAAACAATTGCTTTTGTGAGTGTGTAATCTCTTTACCCACTTGATGGATTAGCTCTTTGCGCATCCCTGGCAAACGATCACAGAGATCATCAAAAACCTCCATACTGATTTTACACAGTAATGTATCCTCAATGGCAATGGCATCGCAGGTATGTTCACCTGTATTAAATGCATCAAACCCAAGTAAGTCTCCTGGGAGGTGAAACCCAAGTACTTGTTCTTGCCCATCACTGTTTGCAATAGTCGTTTTAATAGCTCCGGATTTTACTGCATAGATACCCTGCTGTACTCTCTTAGCTTTAAAAACAGGTTCTTTCTTTTTTAATTTAAGTGTTTTATCAATGCTCTTTTCTAATTCAGCCAGCTCTAGATTTGTTAAGCCGTTAGGTAGACAAATTGAATTAAGACTACATGAATCACAATTCACGGGTTGTTGAGAAAAGCTGTTTTTAGGTGGGTACATAGTTAAAGACTATAGTTGTTTAAATAATAAAGGCAATGTTTTGTAAACACTATCAACAGCGGTTCTTAGATAACTTTTGAGAAACGTTGCTCATTTTGTTTGTTCTTCAAATACTTATCAAAGACCATGCAGATTTTTCTAATCAATAAGCGCCCGCTTGGTGAAACCTCAATGTTATCATTTTCAATTGCTAGTAAATCGTCTTCTATCATTGACTGTAGTTCAATCAGTTCATCCTGAAAATACTCATTAAAGTGAATATTATAAAGTGATTCAATATCTTTGAAATTTAAACAAAAGTGACAACTCAATTGCTGGATAACTGTGCGCCTAAGTTGATCATCATCATCCAAACTAACACCACGAATAATAGGTAGTTTTTTATTATCAATGGATTGATAATAACCATCAAGATCTTTTTCATTTTGACTATAGCTGTTATTGACACTACTGATGGCACTGACACCCATTGCTATAAGGTCACATTGTGCATGTGTTGTATAACCTTGAAAGTTACGATGTAGCTTTCCTTCTTGTTGTGCAATCGCGAGTTCATCATCAGGCTTAGCAAAGTGATCCATACCAATATAGTTATACCCAGCCTGTATTAAGCTATCAATACTTTTCTGTAAAATTTCTAATTTATCTTTTGCTTTAGGTAATTCGTCTTCGTTAATACGTCTTTGTGGTTTGAATAAGTGTGGCAAATGAGCATAGTTAAACA
>VAPK010071714.1_pt1 | contig 10587 bp, 6 predicted proteins | sample 3395031 | NCBI WGS metagenome assembly VAPK01 (sample SAMN08290443, study PRJNA428436) | hydrothermal vent metagenome | isolation source: Deep-sea hydrothermal vent chimney 1 | place: Pacific Ocean: Juan De Fuca Ridge
CATTAGATTGTGGAAACAGAGTGATGGCATTTGCACGAGACCCAGAAACAACACAACTAGTCTGGGGTGATCAACAGGGTTATCCAGGAAATGTCGATTATCGAGAATATTATTGTGATGGTTATTTAAACCAGGAGCGAGAGCTCAATCAATCATCTGTTGAAGATGTGGCTAATCAAAGTTATGCTGAAATTAAATATTTCCGTGTCACAGGAGGTGAACAGGCTAAGGAATTTTATCACCCTACTAATGCTAAGCTTGAAGTAGAAAAGGATGCAAAGGATTTTGTACACAAATGTCAGCAACAGATTGATCGTTTAAATCAATCAATGGATTGCTTGCCAATAATCGTTGCACCCTATGACGCGGAGCTTTTCGGTCATTGGTGGTTTGAGGGGCCTTGTTGGCTGGAAACGGTATTAAGATTAGTAAGCGAAAAAACTAATAACTTTGAAATGCTCAGTTGTGATGAATATTTGTTGCAATATCCAACACATCAAGTTGCTATTCCATCAGCTTCAACCTGGGGTGAAGAAGGCTACTCTAGTTTTTGGATAAATGAGGAAAATAATTGGATTTATCCATTTCTTCATCAAGCGGCTAAAGAAATGGATCAATTGCTTGTCGATTTTCGTGGAGTCAAGGTTTCAGATATTCAAGAGCGTGCTCTCAACCAGGCAATGAGATCTTTGTTATTGGCGCAAGCATCTGACTGGCCTTTTATTATGAAGGCAGGGACGACTACAGATTATGCCAATAAGAGGATAACTGATTGCCTGGCAAGGTTTAACTATTTACACGAGAGCCTGCGAAAAAATAGAATTGATCAACGTTTTTTACTAGCTTTGGAAACGATGGATAATATTTTTCCTGATATTGATTTTCGACTGTATCAACCTGTAGAAACCTAGAGCTCGCTATAAAATCTGCATGCGTAACTGCGCGAAGTATATCCGTTGTTTTCTGATGGCGGACTCGGCAACTGCTCCTGCGTTGCTCTACTACACGCCATCCATGGCGCTATGAAGTCCGCCCTACAAATACTCTATATATTAAATTTGCTAAGAGAGTATGAATTTAAAATATTAGGCCTTCACACCTCAAGGGCTTAATTTTAATTTAATTGAGGTTAATTAATAGATGATGGTGTGCACAAATGAAAAACACAGTGATTAAAAATATTATGCTTATTATTGCTTTAAATAGTATTGCATTTAGTGCCTCTGCGGAATGGCTTTTGAATAATAAGGAATCAAACTTAAACTTTATTTCGATAAAAAAATCGGCTGTTGGTGAAGTTCATAGTTTTAAAAACCTTAAAGGTGAGCTAAAAGAAAATGGAGAAGTATCGGTATCTGTATCATTGAATAGTGTTGAGACAAATATTCCTATCCGTAATGATAGAATGCAACAAATGCTATTTGAAGTGGTTAAATTTCCAACATCATCTGTCAGCACAAAAGTGGATTTTAAGCGCATCAATAGCATGAAGGTTGGAGAGTCATATATTGAGCTATTAGAGCTTAATTTATCAATTCATGGGCAGTCTAAAGAAGTCGGAGCTGAAATGCGAGTTACTTTATTAGCCGGAGATAAATTATTGGTTTCAACTATTAAACCAGTCATTATTAATGTCGGTGACTTTTCCTTGCTAAAGGGTGTTAATATGCTAAAAGAAGTTGCAAAACTTCCTTCCATCAGTACAGCTGTACCTGTGACTGCTCAGCTGATTTTTGAGAAATAGAACCCTGTCTAAAGTGATGGCTAAAATATGGATAAGATACAGTTACTCTATATAAAAAATAGCATTAGCAGAAAGGATAATAAAGTTCAGCAGCTTTTGAGATTTTTTATGCTGGTTGAAAATGTTGGCTTTGATAAACATGTTGATGTTATTTGGTCAGGGGAAGACGGTGTCTGGCACACTTTAGCTGCGCAGTATTACAGTACACAGGGAAATGATAAAGAATATTGGCGAGTACAAGCTAATGTGTCATTAACAGAGGAACAATCCCTTCCAGGGAATATTCAATTTGGCTTGCGTTTTCGAGCTTATGGTTCTGAGTATTGGGATAATAACGGTGGGGCGAATTATTCTAGTGAAGCCGATTCAGGAATCCAGCTTGCTCATCATAGTCAGGTGCAAAATATCGATTTTGCAAATTGTTTGAATGATGGGCAGCAGTTTGTGCCCGTCACCATAGCAGTTGATAAATTTTTTAACGCTGAAAAAGTAACGATTCACTGGACAACTGATCAGTGGAAAACCACACAAAAATCGCCTTGCTATAGCAAAAGAAATTATTGGGATAGTCAATGCCACAGTAATGCCAGGAATCCAAATCAATATGGTGTTGAGCTGTGGACAGGGAAAATTGATAATGGCGATTCATTTAGATTGCAATACATAATTTGTTGTGAAAATGAAAGTCAGACTTTATGGGAAAACAATCAAGGCAATAATTATTCTTTTCAGCGCGAGCAATTAAAAGTTCTTATTTTAAACCTTCATTGTTATCAAGAAGAAAATCAGGATGAAAAATTTACCCAGATTGCCAAAGCAATTAATGATCTGGATGTAGATATTGTCTGTTTTCAGGAAGTTGCAGAATATTGGCGAGATGGTGACGGTGACTGGGAATCAAATTCGGCAAAAATCATTAATGATCGATTACGCAAAGCTTTTCATATACATACGGATTGGTCACATTTAGGCTTTGATAAATACCGAGAAGGGGTTGCTATTTTAAGTCGATATCCCTTATCTGATCATGACTCGAGATATGTGTCAGAGAGTCATGACATTTATAGTATTCATTCCAGAAAAGTAGTTATGGCGCGTGTACATGTACCCTATATTGGCTCAATCAATGTATTTTCCGCCCATTTAAGCTGGCTTGAAGATGGTTTTCAGTCCCAGTTCCAGCACCTACATGAATGGGCTCTGGGAAAAGACAATGAGGATATTAAAGCGACGATGTTATGCGGTGACTTCAATATTACTGCGGGAACCAGTGGCTATGAATGGGTCGTAGATTCAAACAACTATGATGACCAGTTTTTAGAGGCTAATGAACAGGGCGTTTTCGAAAAAATTTTTAGAGTGAATGATGATCATTGGCAAAACTTATTAACCGATGATTATCGTATCGATTATATTTTTATGAATAAACAGAGCGGTTTGCAGGTAACGTCTGCAAAAGTTGTATTTACTGATCAGGATTACGGCAGAGTATCTGATCACTGTGGTTACTTTATGACATTTGAACCCAAAGTTGGTCAATCAGAGATTGAAGGGGAGTGATATGGAAATAGCAGAGCATTATGCAAGGCCTATACGAGGTGAAATAGGGGGATCTTTCGCACGTATTAATGATTTTGGACATGAGTTTTTTGTGCGTTGGGGAAAGATCGACTTTGAATTATTTTATGGCGACTCGATCAATCTAAAAATTGTTTTAAAAGTCTATAGCAATGACGGTATCTGTGAAACTTATATTGTTGATAGCGATGCTTATGACATTGAGTGGAACCGCCATAAACGAAGAACCAGAGATTTTTATATACATCCTTTTTCCGATACTTATGGACAGGTTAATTGTATTAAGTTTTCTTTTATTATCCATAAAGATGAGCGTTCGATAGCGTCTGAAAAAGAATATATATTTATGGATTGGCCTCAATTGCAGGGGAATCCTGATGAGCAGCAGTATAGGGAGATTAACGATGAACATACAACATATAACCATTATCGAACCTATGAGTTGAATGCTGGTGAATTACAATGTGATGTTGACTGGTTTAATCAACATTTTGAATCATTAGAGTTGGTGCCTAAATTTACCAAAGGGCAGCTAAACCATCCGTATCACCCCAAAAGTTATATTCATCATCTGATAGATAAAGTGATGCAATGTAAACGCCATGACCATGATCGTTTATGTACTATTAAAGTGAGTGTTGATTGTATAGATGATGCGGACTTTGTTAGCCATTTGATTCATGCAAGTGAGCAGGGCGTATGTGTACAGTGTATTGTTGATTGGCGAAAAATGACGCTGACCAACAGTCATTGCTATGCGCGTTTAAAACGTGCAGGTATTGAGTTGATAGGTGTGGTTTGTAGTCCGGATCATCATTTAATAGAAGTTGAACCTGATATGCATACTAAATTCATTATTTTTAATGATGAAGATTGTATTATGGGTTCCTTTAATATCACCTTTGATCGTTGGTGGGCTAATTGGGAGTCCGGTATGACCTTTCATTCTAAAGGGGTATGCCGAATACTGGATAATATTTTTCAAAGCCAGCGTGGCGGTGTGATCCAGCAATATGGTATAGACCCTCATAGCCATTTTAATCTGCTTTATACCTTTGGCAGGCACACCATGGAAAATGGTGAAAATTATCTTCCTCATCATGCTATTTTGGGGGAGATTAATCGAGCTCAGCATTCGATTAAGGTCACTTTATTTTTGATTGGTGAGTTGCTCGGAGACCATCAGGATAGCGTAATTAATGCATTGATTAATGCCAAAAACCGAGGGGTTTATGTCCACTTGCTATTAAATGGACATATTGCCAGACAGGGTAAAGTAGGTGTTGTACGCTCTATGGATGAGGAGTTAAGTCATCCCCTGTTACCTGCTGTTGACCAATTAAGGTTTGCTGGCGTTACGGTAGGACTGGTTTATGGTCAGGATGACCATGATGTGCCCTATTCACCAATCCATTCAAAATACTGCATTATTGATGACTATATTGTCATTGACGGTAGTTTTAATTGGTATAACACCTCTGTATTTTCCCATGATCTGGTGGTGATAGCCGCCAACCATGAAGTAGCAAAACCTTATTTACACGAGTTTGAAGAAATTCAACAAGCCTTTAGGGTTTTCTATTAGGTAGGTCCGATAAGCGAAAGCGTAATCGGACGAATAAAAGTCAGTAGGTTGTGACGCAAGGACGAAAAAATCGAGTGTAAAAGGGGAATACAAGTCAAAAGTATTCCCCTGTTTTAAGCTTATGAATTAATATTCTCAAAAGCAACGATTGTCTTTTCTTTAACTAAAAATGTTTTTTCCAGGAAAGGCTTTCTATTAAGTGTTCCAATAATATCATCAGGTGAGTTTTTGGAGGTATCTACAGATAAACACCATTGCTTCCCCTTAATTGTAGGTAATTCAATAGCCGTTTGTTCGTCAGACATATTGATGACGATATGTAAATCTGCTTCAGCATCAGTGACACCAGCTAAGGTAAATGCTAATAGCCGGGTATCCGGGTCATCCCATAATGGCGTGTCGATTTTAGCACCATGCCATGAAATATCTTTAATATTTCTTCCTTCAATGGTTTTTCCGGTTAAAAAACGTCTGCGCATAATTGATGCATGACGTTTACGTAATGCAATCATTTGCTGAACGAAACGGAGCATATCAGCATTTTTATTTGCCAAATCCCAGTCTATCCAGGTGATCTCATTATCCTGGCAATAGCCATTATTATTACCATTTTGTGAGCTTAATAGTTCATCTCCTGCAAGAAGCATGGGAACACCTTCACTTAGTAACAGGATGGCAATAGCATTTTTCGCCTGTTTTTTTCTAAGTTCCAGAATATCAAGGTCGTGAGTTTGGCCTTCTACGCCATGGTTATAGCTAAGACTATTGTTGCATCCATCTCTGTTCTTTTCACCATTGGCTTCATTATGCTTTTCGTTATAGCTGAATAAGTCATTTAAAGTAAAACCATCATGGCAGGTGATAAAATTGATACTATTAATAGGTAATCCGGCTTGATGTTGATATAGGTCGCTACTACCAGAAATCCGTGTTGCAAGTTCCTGTATTTTACCTTTTTCGCCACGTAAAACTTCACGCACCACATCTCTATATTTACCATTCCATTCAGCCCAGCGATGGCCAGGAAAACTACCTACTTGATAAAGCCCTGCTGCATCCCAGGCTTCAGCTATCAATTTTGTTTGAGCCAGTTGTTGAGATAGCTCAATGCTCCACAATACAGGAGGATCCTCAAGCACTTCTCCGTTTTCGCCACGTGCTAATGCACTGGCTAAATCAAAACGAAACCCATCGACATGCATGTCTCTTACCCAGTATTCCAGGCTGCTGGTGATAAAGGCAGAGACTAGTGGATGGTTGGCATTAACCGTATTACCACAGCCAGTATAATCATGAAGAATACTTCTGTTGTCATGGTCATGGTGATAAAAGAGATTGTCGCCTATGCCTCTAAAATTAATAATCGGGCCACCAACACCTGCTTCAGAGGTATGGTTGTAAACAACATCTAATATAATGCCAATACCTGCATCATGCAGGGCTTTAACTAAATCACGAAATTCTTGTACATGGGTGCCTTGTTCTGGTGTGACACAATACCCTGGATGTGGGCTAAAAAAACTGTGTGTGCTATAGCCCCAGTAATTTTTCAGGCCGAGCTCTATTGTACCTCGTGGCGCATCTTGCTCATCAAACGCCATAATAGGTAATAATTCGACATGGGTAATACCCAGTTCTTGCAGATAAGGGATTTTTTCAATCAGTCCTGAAAACGTTCCCGGGTTTTTGACTTTTGCAGAAGCATGTCGGGTAAATCCTCCGACATGTAATTCATAAATGATAGATTTTTCACTGCTTATACGTAAAGGGACATCTCCTTCCCAATCATAATCTTCATTATCAATTACCATGCAGCGCATGGCGGTATCACCATTGTCTCCAGGTAGGCAAGCGGCTTCTCTATCCCAGTTTGAGTCATCTACAACACGAGCCCAAGGATCTATTAGTTGTTTTTGATTATCAAAATGCAGGCCCGCTTCTTTCGGTTCATTAGGGCCATCAATACGCCATGTATACCAAGTGCCTGCAGGTAAATCAATGACATAGACATGCCAGTAATAAAAGGTTTTATGGGTATTTGCTTCAAGCTGAATTTTCTGTAGCGGTTTTTTACTATTTGCTGTTTCAAAAAGTAAAAGTTCAACATTGCTTGCATGACGACTAAAAATTGAGAAATTAACGCCTCCGGCATTTTTATTGGCACCTGATGGATAGGTGTGTCCTGCTTTGAATTCGTATTCTTTTGTTTTCATGGAGATAGCCAATAGCTTCTAAATGACGGTTAAAATTAGATATTTTTTCAGGTAGCACAATAAAAAATGCTAATCTCTTGATAATTATTTATATAGAGTTACTCGGCTTATATTTGTTCTGATTGAGTTTTTAGCATGATGCGCTCCTATTCAGTAGGGAGCCCTGTAGTGTATTGCATCCAATTAAGAACGCTTTGGGTAGCTTAATAACCCAGTATTATCGTAAGTTTTATAGTATAAAGTAAAGCAATTTGATTGTTTTAATAATCCAAAAATAGATTGGCATGTTAAATCAATGGCTTGTAAAAAATGATAGCACTTGATAGTTATGGTGATCTAAATTCACATTAAATGGCTATCTATTCTGTGTCCGGTGTTGAGATGGTTTTCTGTTTTTAACATGCTAATATTTGATATAACTCAGTTAATAAGTTTATTATCAAGTTTAGTACAGATAGGTGATTTAGATTTTTTTAATGAAGAAGGGCTTATGGCTGGGGGTTATTCTGTAGCATAGGTTTGTGCAGCTATTAAAAATAGCTAAGTAAATAAAAGGGTAACAATAGTGTTTCTTCTTGCTGTAAGACTAGTGAACGGTAATTGAGTATAGGATGAGTATAAAAAAGACACAAAAAACCAAGGTTAATAATGGGGAGTTGCCAAAACCACTTCCTCCATGGCGTGAAACGCTTAAAACAATTATCTTTGGCTCAGAAACACGATTAGGCAAAGCATTCGATGTTGTATTAATTATTAGTATTTTTTGTAGTGTTATTGCTGTTATGTTGGGTAGTGTGGAAGAAATTCAACTAAAATATAGTGAGATACTCTTTTATGTGGAATGGTTTTTTACATTACTATTCACATTGGAATATACCTTACGATTAATTTCTATTAATAGTCCATGGCGGTATGCGCGGAGTTTTTTTGGGATTGTTGATTTTTTATCGATTATTCCCACCTATCTTAGTTTTCTTTTTCCCAGTATTAAATATATGCTGGTTATTCGAATATTACGTTTATTAAGGATTTTTCGTATATTGAAGCTTTCGGCCTATGTTGGCGAAGCACAAACTTTAATGAGTGCTTTAAACAGAAGCAGGCGTAAGATTTTAGTGTTTCTTTATACCATTCTTACACTGGTTGTAGTATTTGGTTCTTTAATGTACGTTGTAGAAGGTGACGAGTCTGGTTTTACTAGTATTCCAAAATCGTTATATTGGGCTATCGTGACATTAACGACGGTGGGTTATGGTGATATTACCCCGCAAACTCCACTGGGCCAGGTTATTTCAGCTTTTATTATGATTATGGGCTACGGCATTATTGCGGTACCAACCGGTATATATAGTGCCGAATTAATTAAATCTTATAAAGCAGAAAAAATTACTAACAACGCCTGTCCTGATTGTGGAAAAATTGGACATGAGGAAGATGCTGATTATTGTAAATATTGCGGGCACCAGTTAGATACTTAAAGTCTCTTTGGTCGCTATCTAGGGTGTCATCGATTTCGTGATAGTTAGGAGCGAGGATTTAATAACTTCCGGCTGTTATTAAATCTTCGCTCCTTAGTGGGGCTTTAATTGAATTTATTTATTGGTTTTAAAGTGGGCGGCTTTAAGTGCATGCCGGTCTAATAAGCGATAAAACTCTGTTCGGTTTCGTTTTGCCAGGCGTGCGGCTTTTGCGACGCTACCATCGGCTATACGAAGTAATTTAATAAGGTAATCTCGTTCAAAACTCTTTTTTGCATCATTAAAGCTGAGCAATGATTTCTGTTTTTCCTGTAAGGCTTTTTCAATTAAGCTAATTGGAATGAGTGGTGTGGTTGCAAAAGTGCAAACATGTTCAATAACGTTTCTGAGTTGTCTGATATTTCCTGGCCAGTCGTAAGCAATTAGTAATTCCATTGCTTCCATTGATAAGCCTTTTGCAATAGTTTTTGTTTTTAGGCTGTTATTTGCAATGAAGTGGTTTGCTAGCGTGGGGATGTCTTCCAGGCGATCAGTCAAACGAGGTAAAGATAAAGTGACAACATTGAGGCGATAAAATAGATCCATTCTAAAACCACCTTCTGCGGCTAATTTCTGCAAGTCTCGATGACTGGCAGATATAACTCTTACGTCGACAGCAATAGTTTTGTTTCCACCCACAGGGCGGATTTCGCCTTCTTGTAAAACGCGTAATAATTTAGCTTGAAATGCAGGGGGCATATCGCCTATTTCATCTAGAAAAAGACTGCTTCCATCTGCAATTTCAAATAAGCCCTTGCGTGTTGATGAGGCGCCTGAAAAAGCCCCTTTGCAATGACCAAATAATTCGGATTCCAATAGGTCTTCTGGAATGGCGCTACAATTTACTGCAATAAACTCTTTCTGGTTACGGGAGCTTGCCTTATGAATAGCTTGTGCAATAAGCTCTTTGCCGGTGCCGCTTTCCCCATGAATGTAAACGCTCACCTCGCTACGGGCAACATGTTGAACTTCTCGTAATAGGTTTTCCATGGTCGCACTACGAGTAATGATTTCTTCTCGCCAGGATTCAGCATTATCGGTAGAGGATTCTGTAGAGGCGTCTTTGTTTAATGATAAGGCTTTAAAAACCAGGTCAAGTAACTCTTTGCTATCAAGGGGTTTGGTTAAAAAGCCAAAAACCCCTTGGCGAGTTGCAGACACGGCTTCTTTAATGGTGCCATGGGCTGTAAGGATGATGACAGGAAGTGTTGGGTATTCAGATTGTATATGATTAAAAAGGCTTAAACCATCCATCTCAGCCATTCTTAGATCTGTAATAACTAGCTGTGGAAGATAGCTAGGAATTATTGCAACTGCTTGTTCTGCGCTTTCGACAGTTTTTACTTCAAGACCCGTGGCATGAATACGTACGGCAAGCAGCTTTAGCAGGCTTGGATCATCGTCTACCAGTAATACTTTTTGGCCTTGAAAGGTGGTTTCGAGTTGCTTATTCATTATCTAGTTTTTTATTAATACTGGTTTCTATTTCCTTAAGGGCTTCAATTTTAGAATTTTCCTTTTTCAGTTGCTTTTGCGTGTCTTTTAATTGTGTGCGTAATGTATTGTTTTTGTCCTGTAACTTTCTAAGTGAATTAAGTTCAGACAGTAAATTAAGATGATTATTATTTAACCAGTGTAATTGAACGCTAGGGGCAGTTGTCGTATTCATTGCTTTTAATAAATCAATTTTTTTCTGTAAGCTAACACAACTGAAATCTCGATTAAATGAAAAAACTAGTAGCCAGGCTGTTTGCCAGTCTTTTTTGCTTTTGTATTGCTGTTTTAATTGTTTACATTCAACTTTTTGTTGTTGATGACTGAGATTATCATTGAGTTTACCTTGCATTAAAAGGTTCTGAGCTCTTTTTTGCTGGAGTGATGATTTAGCTGCATCTCGAGACAAAGGATGCCATATATAAGTCTGACAGCCATAGCTGCTTAATATAAGAC
>VAPK010824597.1_pt1 | contig 10587 bp, 8 predicted proteins | sample 3395031 | NCBI WGS metagenome assembly VAPK01 (sample SAMN08290443, study PRJNA428436) | hydrothermal vent metagenome | isolation source: Deep-sea hydrothermal vent chimney 1 | place: Pacific Ocean: Juan De Fuca Ridge
AAGGTAAAAAGTGACAACTATTATTTTGTCTTGTATCATTACAATGGAATGGGCGGAACGAGAACGAGATATCAATTATTAAAGGCATACAATGGTTATGTTGTGAGACCTGACATTTTCGGTTTGCCGAGCGATAATAAATATTCTATTGGGGAAGGACTTTATGTTAATTACGATTATTCAACAATAAATGAGGATGAAGAGCAACCTATTCACAAAGTAATAAATTACAATTCTGCAAATGGAGTTTTTTCCGCTCAACAAGTAAATTCTGAAACAATGAAAGTTATTGACAAATACGTAAAATATACTTTTGACGGTTATAAATTTATAGAAGTGAAATAATGGTTAATTATCATTAAAAAAAATATTTTCAAAAAGAACATACTAATAACATGATATTGTTTTTTAGGAATTCGTTTCTGTAAAAGCAATAACGGATTCCTAAATTTCATAAATTATATAAGGAAATTTTAATGAGTAAAAAACACTTACTTTATGCAGTCATAAATACTTTTGTAAACGTATTTTTTTTCATGTTCTTAATAATTATGATGTTTACGGAATTGATTAACCATTCAATTGTGCTAATGGTATTGAGTCCACTTGGATTGCAGCCTGAACCGGGTGTTATCTTCGACTTTATTTCATTTGCGCTTGGCATTTCTCCGTTTGTTTTTCTCAGTTCTATTATCGGGTCATGGATTGCCTACTTTAAAAATTCCCTAAAATATTTTAAGCTGTTTGTTATATTGAGCTGGGGATATATTTTGCTGATTGTTATAATTTATTTAATATTATGGCTGAGTATATAAAATAATTTTGACCGTAATATCCACGGTTTAAAACGTTTATTAAAATCCCAGCCAAAGCATAAAAAATCCGATTAATAATCCCGCTGCTACATTAATAGTTTTAAGTATAATAAAACTCTTACCCGAAACAGCAAGCAGCGGCAAGGTCCCGTGTCCGTCCTGCACAATTGAATTGGCAATTAAAATACTCAATGGAAGAGTTCCCGCTGCAAAAAGCGAAACGAAGATCAGGTTTGGTCCCGATTCCGGAATTATGCCGATTAATACTGCTATGATAAGAACAGTAAATTTGTTTGCCTGTATCCAAGCTTCCAAATTAAAAAATGAAGTCAGCACGGCAACCACAGCCAATGCTCCAAAAGTCCAAAGAAATATTCTCAGTAAATGTTTCTTTAAAACATGTTTCCAGAGATGCTCTTCCAAAAAATGATCAGGTACAGTTATAACAACAAACAATGCAAAGAAATTTACAATTAGCAATGTAATTTTTATCCACGCCGGATCATTTGCGTCACTGGGGTTTATATACAGTATGACCAACAATATTGTAAGAATTCCAATTAAAAGACTTCGCGGGAAGCTAATTGATTTTAGTTGCTTAACGATTACCGGAAAATCAAAGCAAGGGCACGCTTCACTTTCATGCACTTCCAATTTATGATATTTATTTTTACTAAGCAGATTATTACCTGCAATAAATCTATCGGTCAAATAGCCGAAAATTAAACCGACAACTGCAATAATTCCGGTAATCAAAAGTGCTTTTGCAGGAAACAGCGAAAACATAACAAAAGCTTCATCCCCGCTTGTGGCAATCATTGCGGCGGTTAATGCACCGAAGCTGACTATGCCGTGAGAATATAATGAAACAACTGTAAAAGCACCAAGGCATCCGGGAACAGCACCCAATACAATTGAAAGAAGGTATTGTCCGAATTTACTTTTGCTTAACTTTGTCTGCCAAGCACCCCTTGTGATAACATTAATGTACTCTACCATAAGCATCATTGAAAAAACGAAACTGGTAATAATTAACGTCTGTTTTAATATTGCTTGAAATTCAGTCATTTTAAATTTAGAAATTAGAAGTTAGAATTTATTCACAGAATTCGTAAATCTTATTGAACAAACAAAAACCAACTCAATTAACAATGAAACAATTTAACAATTAAACAATTCATTCACTCAAAAATTTTCTGCATATTTTTTCTTTCTCTGTTTTTCCATGAGCCTTTATGATAAGCATATCCGGCAATTAAAGGCAGAGCAATTGTCGCTTCGGAATAAACCATTTGTTCAAATGTAGTTTCAACCTTTCCCCACGAACTTGCTTCTTTTAATGTAGAGCTTGACAATGCTCCGTCTCGCACATCGGCAACGGTAATTTGAATTGCATATTTGTGCATTGGAGCATCTTCTTGAAGAATATCGGCAGCAACAACAATATCCTGTGTAAAGTTTTTAGGAACGCCTCCTCCGACCATAAAAATACCCGTATCCTTACTGTGCAATTTTATTTGCGTAAGTTCAAGGAAATCCTTTCCGGAATCAATTGAAACATGTTTCGCCGGATTCTTAGTCTGATGCATTAAAATTCCAAAGCCCGCAGAACAATCCGAGAATGCAGGAACAAAAATCGGGACATCATTTTTATAGGCTGCGTAAATAATACTGTCATCAACTTTGGGTCCGCCGTTTTCTTCAAGATATTTTCCGAAATACCAAAGCAGCTCACGGGAGGAATACGGACGAGGTTCAAGGCTGTTAAAAATTTCTGCCGTTGTATCATCACAAATGCGAAGTTCATCTTCGTCAATAAAAGTATCATAAATTCTATCAATGTGAAGTTCACGCATTTCGTTATCGTCAACATTCTGCGAGCCGATGTAATGCTTAAAACCGAGTGCTTCAAAAAAATCCTGGTCAACCATTAATGCCCCGGTCGAAACAATTGCATCAACCATATTATTTGCGACCAAATCGTAAACAATTTTTTTAAGTCCTGCACTAAAAAGGGAACCTGCGAGAGTAAGAATAATCGTCGTATCTTTATCGATTAACATTCTATTATAAATTTGTGCAGCACGGTTTAAGTCCCTTGCCGAAAAAGCCATCTTTTCCATAGAATCAACAAGCGGAACAACGTTATGCTCTTTCATATCAAAATGCCTAATTGTTTCTTTTAAATAATCTTGTTTTGTTTTCATTTTATAACCTCGAAACCCAAAATTTTAGTTTAAATATTCCATTAATAATTCAATTTTTATTAGATGCAATAAATTTAATTAGGTGCTTAATAACAAGCAATAAATTTGTAACAGAAAAGTGACTATTTCTCTAGTAAGATTCCTAAAAAATTTGAAGTAAGAATTAAAGTGTAAAAATCCACCCATAAAATTACATAGATGATGTAAAAATCCAAACATATTTTTACGTTTGATTTGTAAAAATCCAAACATATTATTACATTCTCTTTGCAATATAATGGATTATATTAATTCTGAGAGATAAAATAATGAAAAGATTTTTTACTGAATATTTACATAGCTGGAAAACAAAAAAAAACAGAAAACCTCTGATTATACGTGGTGCAAGGCAAATTGGAAAAACTTACACTATAAACGAATTTGCAAAAAACAATTTTGAAGAATACATAAAAATAAATTTTGAAGAAAATTCGGAATTAAAGGACTTTTTTAACACCAACGATGTAGTGCAAATAAAGCAAAACTTGGAAACATATTTTGGAAAAAAAATCATTGCTGATAAATCACTGATTTTTCTTGATGAAATACAAACTTGCCCTAAAGCGATTACCACACTGCGATACTTTTATGAAAATATGCCGGAGATACACATAATTGCAGCCGGTTCACTTTTAGACTACGAATTAAATGAAATGAAATACTCAATGCCTGTCGGCAGAGTAGAATTTGCATATATGTATCCGATGAATTTCTATGAATTTCTTTGGGCACTGAAGGAAGATTCGCTGTTTGATTATCTTAAAAATTATTCACCGGAGAAGGAAATTCCATCACCAATTCATCAAAAATTATTGCGGATTTTACGACTTTATTATTTTATAGGAGGTATGCCGGAAGCGGTAAAAGTGTATGTTGAAAATAATAATTTGCCGGATGTCGAAATTGTTCACGAGAGCATAATCAAGTCTTTGGAATTTGATTTTGCTAAATACGGAACGAGAAGTCAGCAGGATATTTTGGTGAAATTGCTGAGATATATTCCTAAAGGGATCGGCAATAAATTCAAATATGTAAATGCAGCTTCTAACTTTCGCACCGAAACTATAAAGAGAGCGTTGCAGCTGTTAAATATGAGCAGAATTGTCCACCTAATCCAAAATACTAAAGCTGCCGGCGTTCCATTGGAAAGTGGCGTTCAAGGGAAAATGTTTAAGCCGTTATTTATCGATATAGGCTTGGCGAATCATATTTTAAAAATAAAACTAAGCAGCATTGAAAATTTAATTACAGTAAACGAAGGGAATCTGGCGGAGCAATTTATTGGTCAGCAATTGCTAAGTGCAGAGCCATATTACATTGACAACCAGCTTTATTATTGGATTCGGGAAAAGAAAAATGCTGAATCGGAAATTGATTTTGCCGTAGAATTGAAAAACTCAATTTTGCCAATTGAAGTAAAAACCGGAAAAACCGGTACATTGAAATCACTGCATGTTTATATCGCCGAAAAAAAAATAAAAACAGCACTTCGCTTTAATACGGAGGTTCCTACAATTACCGGAGTTAAAAATTCAGTTACAATTGGAAAGTCTGTAAAAAACATTGAGTTTAAATTAGTTTCCCTGCCGCTGTATCTTGTTTTGGAATATGAAAGAATAGTTGAAGGCTTGTGGGAGTAGTTTAAAATTGAATTATTTTTATTATTATCAAACAAAATAAAAAAAACGATAAAAAAATACAACTATTAACCACTATAATGAGAAATAGTCTTGACTATTGTCCAATACTATGATATGTTTCCGTTATGAAAAGATATCTTTATAATCAAATATTAAAAGACTTATCGAAAAAAATGGTTTTTGTTACCGGTCCAAGACAAGTAGGGAAAACTTATCTTGCAAAGCAAATTATGACTGAATTTCAAAATTCTCAGTACTTGAATTTTGATAATATCTTTGACCGTAAAATAATTATTGAACAAAGTTGGAAAAGTAATGCCGATTTGATTGTTTTTGACGAAATTCACAAGATGAAAAATTGGAAAATATACTTGAAAGGTATTTTTGATACGCGAAAAAACAACGAATCCATTTTAGTTACAGGAAGTGCGAGGCTCGATACTTTTAGGCAAACCGGCGAATCTCTTGCAGGGCGATATCATCACTTAAGACTTAATCCTATTTCAGTTAAAGAAATGAGCGGAATGCTTTCTCCATATAATTCCATAGAAGCTTTAAACAATTACAGCGGTTTTCCGGAACCGCTGCTCAATAGTTTTAGCAGCAAAAAAAATGCAGTTGAATTTTCAAATAGGTGGAGGAACCAATACTATACGGATTTGGTTCGTGAAGATATTTTGGAATTCGGGAAACTGCACGAAATTAGAGTTATTAAAAATCTGTTGGAAATGCTGCGATACAGAGTCGGTTCGCCCCTTTCATATAAAGGAATAGCGGAGGATTTACAGGTTTCACCTACTACGGTAAAGAAATATATTGAAATATTGGAAAGCCTTTATATTGTTTTTCTTGTAAAACCGTTTCATAAAAACATAGCACGCTCAATTTTAAAAGAGCCCAAATTGTATTTTTACGATTCATCGTATATTGTTGATAATGAGGGAATTAAATTGGAAAATACCGTTGCCGTGCACTTACTAAAACATACACAATATCTTTTCGATGCAAAGGGGAAAAATATTTATCTTGCCTATGTGAGAACTAAGGATAATAAAGAAGTTGATTTTGTTATCGTAAAAGATGAGAAGCCGGCAGAATTTATTGAAGTTAAATTAAGTGATAAAAAAATATCGCCGAATCTTTCGTACTTTTCCAAAAAATATCCGAAAAGTAGTTTTGTACAATTGGTTCATAACTTAAAAAACGAAGAAAATAGAAAAGGTATTGATTTACTAATTGCCGGCAACCGGCTAAGTGAATTAGCTGTTTAAGAAAGAATTACGGTCTTAATTAAACTGATTTTATAGCTGCCTCAATAATTAGTCCTCATTTCGCCACACTGATTTTTAAAAATATGGATTCTAAAATGTCCAGGAAATAGTTTAAAATTGAAATATTACTATTATAAATAATAGCTTTCTCCTTTTTAAATTCGCTTTTATTCTAAAGTAATTTATGTTTAGTTAATTAGTTATATATATTATCAAACTATTTTATTATTTTTATAAAATAATAATGATATTTATTTTCTTTTGAGGGTAACAATTGATAAAAACTACCTTTTCACTTCTAAAGGATAATCACGATAGAGGTTCGGTCGGTGATTTCTTAAACAATAATATTTCAACTAACTCAAAGCTATCAATAGTTTCGGCTTATTTTACAATTTATGCTTTTAGTAAATTAAAAGACAAACTTAATAATATTGATTCCTTGGATTTCCTTTTTGGTGAACCCACTTTTATTAAATCCGTTAATCCGGATAGCGACAAAAAAAAAGATTTTAAAATTGAAGATGATAAACTCGTTATTCCCCTTGAAAGCAGACTCTCACAAAAAGCTGTTGCTAAAGAATGTGCAGAATGGATTGAGAAAAAAGTTAATATTAAATCTATGGTAAAACCTAATTTTCTTCACGGCAAAATGTATCATATTCAAAAAAGCAACGGCGTGGAAAAAGCAATATTAGGAAGCTCCAATTTTACAGTTAATGGTCTCGGTCTTGGCGGCAGCCCAAATATAGAATTAAATATAGAAGTGGATAGCGACCGCGATAGAAATGATTTATTGAATTGGTTTAATGAATTGTGGAACGATGATACAGGACTTGTAGAAGATGTAAAAGATAACGTACTTAAATATATCGGGCAGCTGTATGCAGAAAATGATCCGGAGTTTATTTATTTCAAAACTCTTTACCATATTTTTGGTAAATTTCTCGAAGACCAAACCAAAGGAGGTTTACTCGAAGAAAATATTGGTTTCTTTGAATCTAAAGTTTGGGATATGCTTTATGATTTTCAGAAGGATGGCGTAAAAGGTGCAATAAATAAGATCCTAAAATTTAACGGCTGCATTATTGCCGATAGCGTTGGACTTGGTAAAACATTTGAGGCTCTTGCAGTAATTAAATATTTTGAGCTGCTTAATAAAAATGTTTTAGTTCTGACACCAAAAAAATTAAGAGAGAACTGGACAATTTATAAATTGAATGCAGACTTAAATCCCTTCATCAAAGACAGATTTAGATATGATGTTCTTAACCACACCGATCTTAGCCGTGAATCGGGTAAATCAGGGGATATTGATCTTGCCGTTATAAATTGGGGGAATTACGATCTTATTGTAATTGATGAATCTCATAATTTTAGAAACAATGCTAAAGGTAAACGTGATGAGGATGGTAATATAATCCGTAAAAGCCGATACGAAAGACTTATGGACGAAATTATTAAAAGCGGACTAAATACAAAGGTTCTTTTGCTTTCTGCTACTCCGGTTAATAATAATCTTAAAGATTTAAGAAATCAAATTTATATTATTACCGCTGAAGATGATTCTGCACTTTTTGAGAAAACAAATATTAAAAATATTGCTCAAACTCTTAAAAATGCACAAAATAATTTTAGCCGCTGGGCTGACCCTAAGAAAAACAAAGAACGTTCTGTTAAAGACTTATTAAACAGACTCGATTCATCGTTTTTCAAACTGCTTGATACACTTACAATAGCCAGGTCCAGAAAGCACATTCTAAATTATTATGATACCAAAGCAATCGGCAAATTCCCTGTTAGACTTCCTGTTATTTCTAAAGCTCCTGATATTGATTCGCTGAATAAATTCCCTTCTTATGACAAACTGAACAAAGAAATAATAAAATATCGTCTTTCTCTTTTCAATCCTTCAAAGTACGTAAAAGATGAATTTAAAGAATTTTACGAAGAAAAATCCAAATCCGAAGGAACTACTTTCAAACAATCTATTCGTGAATATTATCTTATTGGAATGATGAAAGTTAACTTCCTGAAAAGAATAGAAAGCTCTATTAAAGCTTTTGAAATTTCGATGGATAGAACGATTAATAAAATTGATAAACTAATTAAGAGACTTACTGATTATAAAATTAATCATGCAGGCGAACTCACAATTGAACCGGATTTGTTCTTTCCCGAGGATGAAGAAGATGAAGAATTGGCTCAGGCTAATGATAATTGGCAAGTTGGTAAAAAATTAAAATTTGAACTTGCGCATCTTGAAATTGATAAATGGATAAATGAACTGAATGAAGATAAAGACCAACTGACAATGCTGTACAACACTGCTGCAAGTGTTACGGTAGCACGCGATGAAAAACTAAAAGTCCTCAAAAATTTAATTGCAGAAAAAATCAATAATCCATTAAACGGAGGTAATAAAAAAGTTGTGGTCTTTACTGCCTTTGCTGATACTGCGTATTATCTATACGACTCGATAAAAGATTGGTGTATAAATGAATTAGGTCTCAATATCGCAGTTGTTGCAGGCGGAAATAAAAAAAACCAAACTACCTTTAAACCGAAAGGTTATAAACGCAATTCTTATTTTAACAATATCCTTACAAATTTTTCCCCTATTTCAAAAAACAGAGATAAAATGAAATCAATGCCGCAAGATGGAGGAATTGATATTCTTATTGCAACCGATTGTATCTCCGAAGGTCAAAATCTGCAGGATTGCGATTTTCTTGTGAACTACGATATTCATTGGAATCCCGTTCGTATCATTCAGCGTTTCGGTCGTATTGACCGTTTGGGCAGTATCAATGAGAAAGTCCAACTCGTTAATTTTTGGCCGACTGATGACTTAAATAATTATATAAATCTCAAAGATCGGGTTGAAGCAAGGATGGCTTTGGTTGATATTACGGCAACCGGCGAGGAAAATATTCTTGATACCGACCAATTAAAAGACCTTATTGAAGACGACCTAAAATATAGGAACAGACAACTTAAGCGATTAAAAAAGGAAGTGCTTGATTTAGAAGAATTAGATGATAACATTTCTCTTAGTGAATTTACTCTTGATGATTTCAGAATAGAACTTTCAAACTACATTGAAGAAAATAAACAGAAACTTGAAAATGCACCTTTCGGTTTATATGCCGTCGTGCCTTCACCGGGCAATAAAGAAAAGGAACAACTCTCTTTAATTGATAGTCCGGCAAATCAAATAATTAAACCCGGTGTTATCTATTGTCTTCGCCAAAAAGGGAATACTGACGGAAACGAGGCAGTAAATCCATTGCAGCCGTATTTTTTGGTTTATATTAGGGATGACGGCACTGTCCGTTTTAATTATACTCACGTAAAACAAATTCTTGATATTTTTAGATTATTGTGCCAAGGCAAAAAACAGCCTTACGAAGAATTATGCGATTTATTCAACAAGGAAACCGCTCAAGGTTACGACATGAGTAAATACAACAGTTTACTTCAAAAAGCCATTACGGAAATAGGAACGGTTTTTGGCAAAAAAACACTCGGAAAACTTAAAACCGGTAGAGACGGAATTTTAATCCCCAAAAATAAACAAGCCGGCAAAGCGGATGATTTTGAATTAATTACTTGGTTGATTATTAAATAAAGATAAAATTCGGGGCAAAGAATAAAATGAAGAAAAGATCAATTATTGTGTTGGATAGAAATATTACAGTAACCAAAGACGATTATATTTCCCTTACGGATATGCTTAAAGCAAAAGACGGTGATTTTTTTATTTCGGATTGGCTTAGGAACAGAAATACGGTCGAATTTCTTGGTATCTGGGAATCTGTAAATAATCCGGATTTTAATTATGGCGAATTCGCCATAATTAGAAGTAACGCCGGTTTAAATAGTTATAAAATTAGTGTTAAAGAATGGGTAAAAAAAAACCGGTGCTATCGGTATTGCCGCTAAAACAGGGCGTTACGGTGGAACTTACGCACACCCCGATATTGCTTTTGAATTCGGTATGTGGATTTCCCCTGCTTTTAAAGTTTATTTAATAAAAGAATTTAAAAGATTAAAAGAGGAAGAAAGCAATAAACTGAAACTAGATTGGAACTTACAGCGTACTCTCGCAAAAATAAATTATAAAATCCATACCGATGCTATTAAAGAAAATCTGATCCCTCCAAAACTTACCAAAATGCAGATGAATTTTATTTATGCAAATGAATCCGATTTGCTTAACGTTGCTCTTTTTGGTAAAACCGCTAAACAATGGAGGGAAGCCAATCCGAATTTAAAGGGAAATATTCGCGATTATGCGACATTAGAACAACTTATAGTCCTTTCCAATCTTGAAAGCATTAATTCTTTACTAATACGGCAAGATATTAAACAGCCCGAAAGATTAAAACAATTAAATCGAATTGCAATTGCTCAAATAAAATCGTTAGTTGAAAATAAAAACTTGAATAAACTAAAAAACCTATGAATGCATCCAAAATAAAAGTTGAAAACAATATCAAAGAAGCTATTTCGTCTTTTAACAAAGGAGATTTATTTAAAAACTCAATCGCCCTTTTTAATGCTCTCGGTTATAACACCTCAAGACAAAACAGATTAGACGGAAATAGCTTTA
>VAPK010798855.1_pt1 | contig 10586 bp, 6 predicted proteins | sample 3395031 | NCBI WGS metagenome assembly VAPK01 (sample SAMN08290443, study PRJNA428436) | hydrothermal vent metagenome | isolation source: Deep-sea hydrothermal vent chimney 1 | place: Pacific Ocean: Juan De Fuca Ridge
AACGTAGCTATAGCCATAGTTACAGCGAGGCTTTTTAACGAAGTTAGCGTGCAAAAGAACGAGTTAAAACGCTTAGGTTATTTCATTACAATCCCTAAGCGCATTCAATCCAAAAACACTCATTGTTTGCCAATTATTTTTATTGTAACTTTTCGCAGTTTTTTATACAAATAATTGAAAATCAATTGCAAAAATAATTCAAAATGAAATTCAAAATGAAAACAAATTTTTCACTCCTTATCCTAATTACTTTTCTTTTGTCAATTGTTGGTTGCGCGCCAAAAGAGGAATTTAAAACCGGGGAAAAATACCATGGATTTACCTTGGTAGAAAAGAAATTTGTTGAAGAAGTAAACGCTGAATGTCTTCTTTTTCAACACGATAAAAGTGGTGCTCGCTTGTTGAAAATTGCAGCAAACGACCCCAACAAACTTTTCAACATTGCATTTAAAACAGCACCCGAAAACGATTATGGGACACCACATATTTTGGAGCACTCGCTTTTAAATGGCTCTAAACATTTTCCCGTAAAAAGCCCGTTCGATGTATTGATGCAGGGCTCGTTAAATACTTTTTTAAATGCAATGACCGGTGCCGACATCACCACTTTCCCTGTTGCCAGCATGAACGACAAAGACTATTTTAACCTGATGCATGTTTACCTCGATGCAGTTTTTTACCCACTAATTTATAGCGATCCAAAAATTTTCCAACAAGAAGGTTGGCACCACGAATTAACTGAAAAAAACGGCGATGTGGTTTATAAAGGTGTGGTTTATAACGAAATGAAGGGTTCTTTTTCGAGCCCCGAAAGAGAGTTGGATTATCAAATAAATAAAATTCTTTTCCCCGATAATACATACGGAGTTTCGTCGGGAGGTTACCCCTCTGAAATACCAAAATTAACGTATGAGCAATTTTTAAAATTCCATAAAAAATTCTACCATCCAGCCAACAGTTATATTTTGCTTTATGGCGATGCCGATTTAAATAAGGAACTTCAGTTTATCGATGCTGACTACCTTTCGAATTTCGAACTGTCAGCAGATAAAGTTGAAATTCCCTTGCAAAAACCTTTCGATGCCATGAAAGAAGCGGAAAAACCGTATGCAGTCCAGGAAGGTTCCCCAATAAAAGACCAGACCTTTTTAAGCCTCAGTTTTGTAGCCGGGAAGAGCACGGACCGCGCACTTTGTATGACATTTGATGTTTTGTCGGATGCATTGGTAAACCACGAATCGGCACCAATCCGGGTTGCCTTGCAGGAAGCTGGAATTGGTAGCGATATTAGTGCATATTTTAACGAAGAGAAACAAAATGTTTTTCAAATTACAGTTAAAAATGCCAATCCCCAAGACAAATATCTTTTTAAGGAAATCGTTTTTAATACCCTGAAAAAAGTTACTGAAGAAGGTTTCGATAAACCAATGATTGAAGGAATTTTAAACCGGATGGAATTCAACTTAAAAGAGGGAAACAGTCCGCAAAAGGGATTTATGTATTTGTGGCAAAGTTACCAAACCTGGTTTTTTGCCAACAATCCCTTTTTAGGTTTAGAATTCAACAAACCTTTGGATGAGGCTAAAAAAGCCCTTAAAACCAACCTCTTAGAATCAACAATTGAAAAATACTTGCTGAACAATCAACACACTTTATTGATGGTTTTAAAACCAGAACCGGGATTGCAAACAAAAATTGATGAGGCTACAAGCGAAGAACTTAAAACTTACAAAGACGGGTTAAGTGAAAAAGAAGTTGAAAAACTGCTTGTTGATACGAAAGATTTGCTTGCTTACCAGAAAAGAGAAGATACCCCCGAAGCTTTGGCAACCATTCCATTGCTCAAACTTGCCGACATAAGCAATAAAATTGAATGGTTTGGAATAGACGAGAAGTCGGTGGCGGATGTTCCCGTGCTTCAATACAATGCATTCACCAATAAAATTTTATATACAAAGTTCTATTTCGATATTCGTGTTTTACCGCAAGAACTCATTCCTTATTCGAAATTACTTTCTTCGTTTCTTGGGAAATTAAATACCGAAAATTATACATATGGAGAATTGGACAACGAACTGAATATCAATACCGGAGGTTTTAATACTTACACAACATCATTTCTTGAAGAACATTCCGACGATAAGTTACTTCCCAAATTTGTTGTTTCGGCAAAAGCAACTACCGAAAAAGCGGATAAACTTTTTGAGCTGACTTCCGAGATTTTAAATAAATCGAATTTTACTGATCTGGAACGACTTAAAGAGTTGTTAACGCGCCATCAATCGAGAATTGATTCTGATATTAAAAACAATGGCTTAAACTATGCCATGACCCGTTTACGTTCGTATTATTCGAATTCAGGAATGTTTAACGAATTGATTAGCGGACTGGAATATTACCGTTTTGTAACTGATCTATCGAAAAACTTTGATAAAAAGAGTGACGATATTATTGCTAAGTTGAAAGAAACGGCTGCATTACTTTTTGACAAGGAAAATTTAATTGCAACAGTAACATGCGATGAAAAAGATTATGCTTCATTCGCACCGGGAATGGAAGAATTTGCCGGCACATTAAAAAAAGGTGCCATTCATTTAAACGATTGGAAATTCGATTTAGAGAAAAAAAACGAGGGGTTGCTTAGTGCTTCGAAAGTGCAATATGTAGTTAAAGGTTACGATTTCAAAAAACTCGGTTACGAATACAATGGGAAAATGCGTGTTTTAAACCAGGTACTTTCAACCGACTGGTTGCAAAAACAGGTGCGTGTAATTGGTGGGGCTTACGGTGGATTTTGTGGATTTTCGCCAAGTGGAAATGTTTATTTTGCATCGTACCGCGATCCAAACCTAAAAGAAACCATTGAAAACTACGACAAAACACCTGATTTTTTAGATGAATTTAAAGCCGATGAAAAAGAGATGACCCGTTTTATTATTGGTACAATTTCGCGTATGGACCAACCAAGGACAGCTTCGCAAGAAGGAAGCAAAGCAGTACAATATTTCTTTGAAAAAACAACGCCCGAAGAATTAACTGCCGAGCGTGAAGCTGTTCTATCTACCACCTCCGAAGATATAAACGCAATGAGTACGATGGTTCAGGATGTTTTGAAACAAGATGAAATTTGTGTGTACGGCAACGATGAAAAAATAAAAGAAAACAAAGGATTATTTGGGGCATTGATCAATATTACTGAATAGAAAAAAAAAAGATACGGATATAAGGAAAGGAGCCTCGCAGCTCCTTTCTTTTTTCCTGTTTTTTTTTGAGATGCTGATCCTTTAGCTGTCTAACCAGCATGACGGAAAAGCATTTCAGGACAATCAGTACACTATGTTAATTTAGCTTCTAAATCAATGGTAGCTGTTCCGCCTGCATACAATCTTGAAATTGGGCATTTTTCTTTTGCTGCTACCGAAAGTTCAGCAAATTTTTCCTGCGAAAGTCCATCGCATTTTACAACGGTACTTAATTTTATGTTTGTAATTGCCGGACCTCCATCAACTTCTCCCAAAGTAACTGCCGCTTCCGTTTCAATGCTTTTAGGGTTTAAACCTTCGCCACTTATCAATGCCGATAAAAACATAGAATAACAACCTGATTGTGCAGCTCCAACCAATTCTTCAGGATTTGTTCCCTTGGCATTTTCGAAACGTGTTGCAAAGGTAAACGGGCCTTCGTATCCTGTAAATCCCATGGTGCCGCTGCCTTCTTTCAAGGTGCCTTTCCAAACCGATTTAACTTTTCTAATTGTCATGATTTTATTTTTTTTGGTTGCAAAATTATAAAGTTGCTTGTCCCGGGGTCCAATCACATCCCGTTAATCCAGGGTTTTGTGTTGCTTCCAAAGCTCTGAGAACTTCTGCAACATTTCTTCCGGTTGCATCGTTGTTTGCATTTACCCATTGAATAACTCCTTCAGGGTCAACAATAAAAGTAACCCGGTAAGCCACTTTTCCCGGTTGAAGTATTCCCAGCTTTTTACTCAACGATTTTGATGTGTCCGCAATTAATGGAAAAGTAAGATCCGCCAATTTTGGGTCGTTCTCCCTCCAGGCTAAATGCACAGCATCAGTATCGGTTGATGCACCGTACAATTCAGTATTTAATGCAGTAAACTTGCTGTGGTTGTTATTGAACTCAATAATTTCTGTTGGGCACACAAAAGTAAAATCTTTGGGATACCAAAACATCACCATCCATTTACCACTTTCTTTATGATCTTTAGAACTGATTTCACCTACCGACTTGTCAGCTAAAATAGCCGGTTTATTGAATTTTGGAAATTTGTCTCCTACTGTTAACATGATTTTTAATTTTTATATTATTAATACGATTTGAATTCATTTAGAATTGCAGTACAAATGTAGGACACTGAGGCACAGAAATCAAATTGATTTTTTTTAACAGGAATAGAAAAAAACTATTCTTATTGAATTAAGTGAAACATTCAAAATAACTTCCCCATTATGACCTGTACTTTTTCCCTTGTTTCTTCATTGAGATTTCTCGCCATAGTTACGGCTTCCGAAATATCGGAACAAGTTATGCCAAAAATATCGCCTTGAAAAAGAAAAAAATAACTTCGTCAACTTCGATGAACTTATTCTAAAAGTTTCACTAATCTACTGAATTAGAATTGTTTTCAAACTGTACTTTAAACAAATTCACTTAATAAGGAAAATACGAAGGCAATTAATTTTAGTTTTGAAAACATAGAACCTTTGACGGTACCTATAATATCACTACATTTAACTGTTTTTTTTAAAAAATCATAAAATAGATACTTGTCCAATTAAAATTAAAAATTATTATGACAGAAGAATCAAACAAAAAAACTGTTTCAAGGAGAGCATTTCTGGGAACAACAACTGCTGTAGCAGCGGGAATTACAATTATTCCCAGCCATGCAGTTGCAGGATTAGGGCACAAAGCTCCGAGTGATAAACTCAACATTGTAGGTATTGGTATTGGTGGAATGGGGGCAACAAACCTCCGACATCTCGAATCAGAAAACATAATTGGTCTTTGCGATGTAGACTGGAAATACGCTAAAAAGACGTTTGATAAATATCCGAAAGCCAAAAAATATAAAGATTGGCGCAAGATGTACGATGAAATGGATAGGGATTTCGATGCAGTTGTAATTGCCACTGCAGACCACACTCATGCCGTTATTTCTTCCACAGCTTTAACTTTGGGAAAACATGTTTACAATCAGAAACCACTGACCCACACGGTTTACGAATCGAGGTTATTGACCAAATTAGCTGCAAAACATGGAGTAGCTACTCAAATGGGCAACCAGGGTTCTTCGGGTGAAGGCGTAAACCTTACCACCGAATGGATGGCTAATGGAGAAATTGGTGAGGTAACCAAAGTAGAAGCTTTTACCGACCGTCCAATCTGGCCACAGGGATTAAATACACCTACTCGTGGAGACTGGGTGCCTGAAACATTAGATTGGGATTTATTTACCGGCCCGGCAAAAATGCGTCCTTATAATAAAATTTATCACCCATGGAACTGGCGAGGTTGGTGGGATTACGGTACAGGTGCTTTAGGTGATATGGCATGTCATATCCTTCATCCGGTATTTGTTGGTCTAGATTTAGGATATCCAATCCACACGCAAGGAAACTCAACCTTATTGTTAAAGGATTGCGCACCAACTGCACAAACGGTTAAACTTACATTCCCAGAAAGAGCAGCAAGCCGGCAATGGAAAGGAATGAAGAAGAATGCAAAATTACCGCAAGTTGATGTAACCTGGTACGATGGTGGAATTAAACCAATGTTGCCGGATGGTTGGCCCGATGGTAAAAATCCTAACGATGCAGGTGGTGGGGTTATTTTCCACGGTACAAAAGACACACTGATTTGTGGATGTTACGGAGTAAGACCATGGTTGCTTTCGGGGCGTGTGCCAGAAGCACCAAAGTTTAGAAGAAGAATTGCAAACAACATGAACGGCGGCCACGAAATGGACTGGGTACGCGCTTGTAAAGAAAGCCCTGAAAGCCGTGTGAAAACTGCTTCCGACTTTAGTGAGGCCGGTCCATTTAACGAAATGGTTGTAATGGGAGTTCTTGGCGTTCGTTTGCAGACCTTGAACAAAGAGTTGGATTGGGATGGCGAAAAAATGGCTTTCACCAACTTAACCGATAACGAGAAAATTAAAATTGTTGAGAATGACGGTTTCAGGATTGAAGATGGGGATCCAAAATTCGAAAAAACCTGGACTGACCCGATTCCGGCAAAAGATTTTGCTGCTGAATTGATTAAGCACACCTATCGCAAGCCTTGGAGTTTACCTGATATGCCAGCATAAAAATTTTATTGTTGAATTACAAAAAAGGATGCCATTTGTCAACTGACGGATGGCATTCTTGCATTTAATCTCATTTCCCAATTTTTAAAAATCCCATCGAAAGCTCGGAGCAGGCTCAATATTATTTGTGTTAAACCAAGAGTTTTGAACTTACTGTTTATGCAAGAGCTTGTAGATTTTTAAATCATCGTTGTCTGGTAAAGATGAGAATATTGAAACAGATTGCTTTACTACGTTGCCAATGACCTAAAACTAAAGTTTTTATTTTTTGAAACACCCGTCATTAGTAGGGTCCACCTAATTTTTATTGGGCATAATGAGAGAATGACAGCAGCAGAATGCCCTGATAAAGGGAAGATCGTTCTAACCTCGTATGCTAACTACTTGGATGTTAGTTTCATTTCAAAATACACCAAGTATTAAACAGGGAATTTTTATCCCAGGTATTTCCCGCAGATGAGAAATCACAAAACCGGATGATTTGATCGTTCCCTTCATCCACGACCTCAAATACTTTCCATATATCTGCCGGGGCATCAATTAATTTTACAGATATTTTGTCTATATTTTTAGGTTCTGCAATAGGAGAAAAAATGTCCTCACCACTCACTCTAATGTCTCTTGAAAGTGCAATGGGTCCATAGAAAAATGTGAGTGCTTTTTGTTGCGGGAGAGCATCGCTATTATTTAAAGCGATTACATGTTTATATATACTGTTATTTAACTCGTAGCTTCCTATTCCAAATTTCATTTTTGCCCACTCCTTGTTATAGTAGTCAATGCTATGAAATGTAGAGTCAAATAGTTCGGGTTTAAAGGTTTCCCATCTGAGTTGAATGTCAAACATAATTTCAATACAGTCTCCATTGTTCCATTCTCTATCAATAACCATCCAATTATTAGTAACTTGATTAGAATAAACTTTGTTGTTGATTTTAAATGAAGTTTTATTACTCCAGGACGGAACGCGAATATGTAATTCAAAGGACATGGGTTTGTCTAATGAGATAGTTGTGTTTATCTTTGATTCACTTACAAAATCTCCCTTGATCGCAAACCTCACTTTTTTATTTTTTAATAAAATATCTCCAGTTCCTTCATTGAACAAAGCCAGGTATATTTCATTGTCATTTCTTTTCATCAGGGCAAATTCAGCAGCCTGAAACAATCCTCTGGGCAGATTATCGGTACAACACTGGTGATGATTTAGAAAATGATTTGTAGCCGGAATATGTATATTTGAAGTCCTTAGCCTTCGCAATCCCCAGGTTCCCTCCTTGTTAAAAGCACATAAAAGTGAATTATACAATGACCGTTCCATTTCCTCCACATATTTATTTTCCCCGGTAAGTGTATAAAGTTCAAATGAAAGCCGGTTCCAGTAAACAACATCGCAAATTTCGGATAGTGTGTTTATTAAACCAGCCGAGCCAATAAATTTGTCGTTAAAACTAACACTGCCAACAGGTGTACGTTCGTATTTAACAAGTACTTCGTGGATATTTTTAGCTGCTTTAAGATAATCCTCCGTCCGGGTAACTTTATACAATTCAACAAGGCCTTCAACGCATGAAGTAAACTCATAACCCTTGGCCCATTTATATGAATCGGTTTGAGGAAACCATGTATGAACTGGTTTCTTGCGTAAGCCATTATTTAATATGTCCGGCAATCCGTCTGGATGTTGCTCCCATTGTTTTACAATGTATTTAGCATAATCGAGGTATTTTTTTTCTCCTGTTGCATTGTAAAGCTTCACTATTGGGTAAAGAATAGAAGTGCTGGGCATTCCATAAAAGTTGCCTGTACGAATTATGTCAACCTTTCCGGGCCCTACTTCAGATATCAGTTGGTTAGTAAATTTTTTAGCTGCATCCAATATTTCAGGGTTCTGAAGCAATTCCCAGGATTCCAATAGGCCCCACAATGTATATTTTCTTGACCAAACATTCCAGTTATTACCAACAACAAAATCGGAGTGCGCATAAGTTCCCAAATAACCATTTTCATCCATGTGAGATAACAGACCTTGTACTGCGACAGCAATTCGTTCTTTCAACTCGTCAGATTTATAATACTTAGCAGCAGCAATTACAGAAAGCATATACTTTCCCCAAAACTCGCCCCGCCATTGACCGGATTTGGGATAGTTTTTATCGTCTTCTTTTAAGCCAAAGGCATCTTCCGTTTCGGGATAAATACTTTTCCAATTTGTAGTATCAAGTATTCTGTTTGTAGCTATGTTATCGATATAATCTCCTAAATGGCCGTCAAACTGCCATTCGCCGGAAGCAAGTTCTTTTTCAGGGAGTGTTTTATCATTGTTTACTGAACATCCATAAACAAAAAACATCGGTATGAATATTAATGCTATCAAATATTTGATTGATAATTCAGGTACCTTCATGGTGCAACTTTGTTTTAGTGAATTGATTTTAATTGTAATAATATCTAATTTAGTTCTTCTTTATTATTCATATTTCTTTGCTAATTCCTCGAATCGTTTTTTCAATCGGTCCTTTACATCAACATACTTTTCATCCTCGGCCAGATTTTGTTTTTCTTTTATACACTGGATTAAAAATATTAAGAAGATCGCCGAATTATAAAATGGTTGAAAATTTAAAATGATTGCACGACAATTGAGCTTAACTTTATTACTGTTATATTTTGTTAATAGAAAGTTTTAAGCACTTCATTTGCCTCTTTCCATTCAACTTCATGGGGCATTCTGTTACTTTTTGATGCAATTGCGGCAACTGCACCAGCAGCTTCTCCCATCGCAACTGCATTACCGGTTACCCGATAGCTCGCGTGAGCTATAAAATCGCCACTTATACTACGACCGGCCATCATAAGGCCATCAACGTCTTTCGCAATAAGTGCCCGTAAAGGAATATCGTATGGAACCATTTTTATACCGCCCCTTTGTATTGTTTTTTTATCGTTCGATTCTTGGTCTGGAGAATGAATATCTACTCCAAAAGTGACTCCTGTAACAGCATCATCAAATCTTGATCCTTCAATTAAATTATCTTTCGTGAGGGTAAAACGTCCATGCAATCGCCTGCCATCCCTCACGCCGATATAATCTGCAGTAGTTACCAACTGCAATCCATCCCAGGGTGCTCCTAACTTATTCAATTCATGTACAATATGATGAATCTCTACTCTTGCTTCTACAGTAGCCTTGGTCACAGCCCGGGCATCAAAAGCTTTAATATTGTATTCGTGGTTGACCATCATCATTACTAAATTGTCTTTGATAGGAAATAATGTTGGATCACCATACGAAGGCTTTATTCCAACTTTTGCCATCTCTGTTTTGAAAGCCTGTGAAGCAACCGTATGTTCTTTCATATTTACTTTATCAGGCTCATAAAATGACAGGAATTTTTTGAGTTTATTTACATCTTTTACAACAGCCAATGCATTTAAAGTTAATGGTTGACATGGGCAAGTATCTCCACCATGTCCAATATCCCAACCATTACCGGCTAAGGCTCCTAAATCGCCATCGCCAGTAGCATCAACAAATATTTTTGCTTTCCATGCTTCTCTTCCAGATTTTGATTCTGTAACAATTGTTGTTAATTTTCTATTATTAAGATAAGCCGCAACAACACGGGTATGAAGTAAAAAATCGACCCCGGCTTCGGCACACATATCTTCAAGTAAAAGTTTCATTGGTTCAGGGGAATAAACAAACTTGTCCTCAGCTTTATTTCGTTTTGCCCCAAGCTTATTTAACCCTTCTTTAATTTCCTGGGTGAGACCTGGTTTATTAAAGTCAAATATAAAAGTTAGTAAACCTGAAGTCCATACTCCTCCCAAACAGCCGCCAAGTTCTAAAAGCAATGTTTTAGCACCCGTACGAGCGGAAGAAATTGCAGCAGCAATCCCTGCAGGACCTCCTCCACAAACAATCACATCATATTCTCCAGTTTTTGGTATTTGACGCGATGGTTCAACTACAAAATCTATACTATCCTCTATGACTGAAGAGTTCTCGTTGGCTGTTACAAATGAGGGTATGTTTGACAATACTGTCCCCGTTATGGAAACTCCAATGAATTTTCGTCTATTAATTTCCATTTCAATAATTTAATATGATTGTAACTTCCGGCTGGTTAAAGCCGGAAGTTTTCGAATACCTTAACTCCGCAAAATAAAATGTATAAAAATCGGAAAGCTCTGTAAAACTTATGCCTACAAAGCTTTGCCGATTAAAATGTTTTCACCTATTTAGGTG
>VAPK010749417.1_pt1 | contig 10585 bp, 7 predicted proteins | sample 3395031 | NCBI WGS metagenome assembly VAPK01 (sample SAMN08290443, study PRJNA428436) | hydrothermal vent metagenome | isolation source: Deep-sea hydrothermal vent chimney 1 | place: Pacific Ocean: Juan De Fuca Ridge
AATAGCACTTAATTGTTTTGGACAACACTATGAGTAGGAATAACATAAAAAATTACTGCATTAACACTATTTAAATAAAATGTTTAAACTTTTCTTTATCGAAATAATTATTCTCAATCAGTTTTTCAACTATTGAAAACGCTTCTTTCGTTAATGATGACGGATAATTTTCAATTTCGAGCAGCTTTATTGCATTGCCTGATTTTGCCGGACCTTTTTGAATTTTGTAATTAAAAAAGTATTTATCGTTTTCAACTTGTTCGCTGAAATGAAACATTTCAAATCTGTTCTGAAGCAAATATTGAAGTTCAATATCGTGAGTGGTTACGAATACTTTGTTGTGTTTATCAAGGTATTTTAACACTGCGGTTGAAGATGCAAGACGTTCTAATGTGTTTGTTCCGCGAAAAATTTCGTCTATTAAGAACAAGTAATTGCCGCTGTCTTCCGAGATGTGCACAAAATGTTTCAGTTCGTCAACTTCAGCAAAAAAATAGCTTTTTCCACCTTCCAAATCTTCTTGGCGTTCAATTGCGGATTTTACAACGAATCTGTGAGTGTTAAAATATTTTGCCGAACAAAATGATAAAGTGCGAGAAAGTATAATATTTACTCCAATGTTTTTAATAAATGTTGTTTTCCCTGCCATATTTGATCCTGTAATCAGAACGGATTTCCCTAATTTATTTTCAATTGTGTTGGATATTGCATTTTCAATTAACGGGTGGGAAAGGTTTTCAAAACGGATTGTTTTTTCATTATTAAAAATCGGAATTGTGTAATTTGCAGTTTCTTCCAAAAATGAAGCAACGGAAATGAAGGCATCCAATTTTGCAACAGCTATATAAACTTCTTGAATTTCCTTTTGATATTTCAGCAAAATATTTACCGAGCGGAAATATGTAATCAAATTCATAAGCATATAAACATTAAAATATTCTGTTACTGCAGCGATAAGTCCGTTCATTTTGCTCGAATCTATTACTAAATAGCCTAATTTTTTACCAAGTTTTTTCAGCAGTTTAATTTCACTTTTCAAATAAGCCAAATCAGCTATTTCTGTTTTAGAATCAATTTTAGTCATCGCCTTTGCAGTTATAATTAAAGAATTTAAAGCGGAAAAGCCTGAAGAATATTTGTCGGTTTTTTTTGAAAATATTTTATTGATTATCAGGTTTATTAGCCAAAGTCCGAATGTTAAAAACAAATATTTCTGCGCAATAAAAAACAGCGGAATTGATAAAATAGGCAAAACCGCAAGAATGTAAAACAATCGGTAAAATTTTGTAAACGGTAATTTATCATCAAAAATAATATATGGAATAAAGTAGGAATCCCTGCTTTTAAGAGGAGAAAGCTTTAGCTGAATATCTTCACGCAGCTTTTGATCGGTTTTCAATTTTTCAATTAACCGAATTCTTTCAGCAAGAATAATATCATCATCCTCGTATTTGTGAAGAAGATAATACAAATATTGTTCGCCTATTCCGGTAATGTTTCTATCAAGTTTCGTGAAAATTGCATCAAAATTTAAGTCCGCCCATGTTTTTGAATCGACCAAATTAGAATTAGATTCATTTTGTTTCTTTTCCAAATAAGTAGAAATCAAATCGAAATTTCTGAACTTCGTAATAGGCTTTCCCCATTGTGAACGTAAGTTTTTGAGCTTTTTCTTTTTGTTGTAAAACATAATCATTTTTTTAGTTTCTAATTATTATTACTAATAATAAAACAACAGTTTATTATACAAAAATAATATATTAAAAATTTTAATATTGCAGCAAATTACAAATTCGATTTACAATTTCAAAATTGTTTTTTTAGAATTTCTTCGGCAAAATTTACGTTTTTTTGCTCTTTAAAATTTGACTAAAAAATCTTAAATTTAAAATTTAAAAAAGTATCATTAAGTCTTATTATCTATTTTGTTTTTTGTTCTTGATTCTAAAAAAAAGACCAATCTGAATAAGAAAAATAGTTCGGATTATTGTAATTATACATTACGGAGAATTAAATTATGCTCGAAATAAGAGGTCACGCAAGAGGCGGTCAAGGTATGGTAACCGCATTTGAAATTCTTGCAAAAATATTCAGTAAACTTGGGGATTACCAGGTTCAATCATTTCCGGCTTTTGGAGTTGAACGCACCGGTGCCCCGATACAGGCATTTCTTAGAGTTTCAAAAACAAACATTCTAAACCGCAGCAATGTTTACAATCCGCATTTAATTGTTGTTTTCGATGAATCATTAATTGAAATGGTTCCGGTCTTTGACGGGCTTCGTGAAAACGGTGCTGTGCTTTTAAATACTGAAAGAAGTATTGAAAATTTCAAAGATAAAACCGACAGTATTTTTACAATCGCGGCAACAAAAATCTCTCTCGATAAAGGTCTCGGCAGTAAGTCATTGCCGATTGTAAACGCTGCAATGATTGGAGCAATTATGCGTGTGTTAGATGGAGATATTGACATTGCTCAAAAAGTAGTTGCCGATAATGTTCCTACAAAACCGCAAAAAAATGCGGAAGCCAGCGTTGTAGCTTTTGAAAATGTGGTCGGAATTGAAAATCAGAACAAATATCTTTTAAAATCGTTGAACAGCACAACAACCGAAAGTATTAAAATTGATGCTTCAAAACTTTTCGATAGTTCAAGAAAAGATAACCTCGAAAGAAATCCATACTGGTTTCAACCGATGACTTTGAACAAAACCGGAAACTGGAGAGTTCTTACTCCCGAATATGTTACCAAAGAAGCGCCGTGCTCAAATAATTGTCCCGCCGGAACTGATGTTCGTGAATTTATTCGTCTTTCGGGGGATAAAAAATTTGAAAAAGCCGTAAATATAATTTACGAGCACAATCCTTTTCCGGGAATTTGCGGAAGAGTTTGTCCTCATTTTTGTGAACAGAACTGCAACAGAAATGAAATTGACGAAGGTTTAAATATTGGTGCAGTAGAGAGATTTCTCGGCGATAAATTTTTAGATCGTTCTGTTGAAAAAATCCCCGTTAAACACAATGAAAAAATTGCTGTTATCGGGGCCGGACCCGCGGGTTTAACCTCCGCACTTCGTTTGAGGGAAAAAGGATACAGCACAACTGTCTTTGAAGCTTTACCTTATGCCGGCGGAATGATGAGAACAGGCATTCCGGAATTCAGATTACCGAAAGAAATTCTTGACAGTGAAATTCAAAATATTGTTGATGCCGGTGTTGAACTTGTTTTTAATAAAAAGGTTACGATTAAAGAATTGGAAAATGATTTTAATGCTGTTGTGGTTTCCGTTGGATCGCACATCGGTACTAAAATGAATATAGAAAATGAAAATAAAGTTGTGGAAGGAATAAAATTTCTTCACGATTTTAAGATGAATGGCGAAAAATACGAAATTGAAAAGGATGATGAAATTGCTGTTATTGGCGGTGGGAATACTGCGGTTGACGTAGCACGAACAGTTTTAAGACTTGGTGCAAAACCAACAATCTATTACAGAAGAACTCACAAGGAAATGCCTGCAATTGCAAATGAAGTTGATGAAGCCAGAGCCGAAGGCGTTGAAATAGAATTTTTAACTGCTCCGACTTCAATAAATGAATTGAACGATAAAATTGAAGTCTCTATGATTAAAATGGAACTCGGCGAACCGGACGAATCAGGAAGAAGACGTCCGGTTCCTATTGACGGCTCTGAAACTTCTGTTTCCGTAAACAAAATTATTACTGCAATCGGACAAAGATTTGATGATTTTGCGTTCAGCGGAAAACAGGGAAAACCTGAACAAGGGAAAATGGAATTTGAAGCAAACATTCCCGTTTTCTGTTCAGGTGATATGGCTTGGGGCGGAACAGTTACGGAAGCAATCGGCAGCGGAAATAAGGTTGCCGAAGAAGTTAATGCTCATTTCCGAAATTTACCTTACAGCCACGAAACACATCACGGACAAATTGCACTCCCGGGTGATATAAATTTCACATACTATTTACCAACGCCGAGAAAAGACAGTCCGATAAAACACGAAACCGATTTTTTCAATAATTTTGAAGAAGTTGTTTCCGGTTTTAACGAAGAAGATATTGTGCTTGAAACATCAAGATGTTTGCATTGCGGCGAATGTTTCAGTTGCGGAAATTGTTACAACTACTGTCCTGATGCTGCAATTCATATTGATGATTTAGGAAGATTGAGAATAGATTATGATTACTGCAAAGGCTGCGGAATTTGTGTAAACGAATGTCCGTCTTCCGCAATAAAATTTAGTATAAAAGAGGTTTCTTATGAATAATGAAATTAAATCACCTGAAACTGTTAAAACAATTGATATAGAGCCAAAATATCCAAGACATTATGAAACGATAATGAAAGGAAATTATGCTGCGGCAGAAGCAGCAAAATTGTGTGATGTTGATTTTATTCCTGCTTACCCAATTACACCGCAAACAACAATTGTGGAAGAGCTTTCAGCAAAAGTTGCCCGCAAAGAAATGAACGCAACCTATATTAATATGGATAGCGAACACTCGGTTTTTGCAGCGGCAAAAGGTGCTGCAATCGTTGGCAGCCGTGTTTTTACTGCAACAAGCGGTCAGGGACTTTTTTACGCTCACGAAGTTCTTCACGCAATTGCACATTTCAGATTGCCAATGGTTGTTTGTGATGTAGGTCGTCCTTCAATTCCATGGAATATTTGGTCAGATCAAACCGACTCACTTGCACAGAGAGATACAGGTTGGATTCAAATATATACCGAAAGCGCACAGGAAGTTCTTGATACAATTATTTCATCATACCTAATTACCGAAAAGCTTGATATTCCCGTGATGATAATACTTGATGCCTTTTATCAAAGCCACACAAGCGAGAACATTTGGATACCAGAACAATCGTTGGTAAATGAATTTCTCCCACCTAAAAAAATGAAAGGTTGGGAAGTTGATGTTGAGCACCCGAAATCGGTTGGCGGTTTGGTTCCGCCTGAACATTATGAAAAGTTCAATTATGAATATTGGTTAGACGCAAACAAAGTAGAAGATTTATTAATTGAAACCGGAAAAAAATTTAACGAACATTTCGGCAGAAATTATGAACCGGTTGAAGCTGTGAACATTGGACCGGACACAAAAATGGTTCTCGTAACAATTGCAAGTATTACAACCACAGCACGCGGCATTATTCAAAATCATCCCGAAATCGGATTATTAAAATTGCGGTTATTTAAACCTTTCCCAAAAGATTCGGTTTTGAAAGCATTGAAAGATGTACCTGAGGATGCTTCAATTGTAAATATCGAAAGGAATTTCCTTGGTGGAAATCACGGTGCAATTATGCAGGAAATGCTGCGGGCACTTTATGGAAAAAAATACAAATTATACGATGTTTATACCGGACTCGGCGGAAAAGATGTTCCACCGGTAACAATCGAAAAAATAATTTACAAAATGCAGAACAATCCTGAAGAAGTAACTTGGATTGATTTGGAGTAATAAACAAACTGCAATTGATAATGTACAATTGACAATGGATAATTTTAATTTAGTAAAAATGATTGCAGATAAGAATTTAATTTTTAATATTATAAAAATTATAAGGAGTAATTATGCTTCCGGCATTTGATTTTTTAATAAAAGATGAAAAAGTTCATTCGGGCGCTTTAAGTTGTCGCGGCTGCGGGTGGTCTTTGTTGGTAAGACATTTAGCGAGCATACTTGGTGAAGATACGGTTTATGTTGTTCCCGCCTCCTGTTTTTCAATTATTGCAGGTCCATATCCGATGAACGAAGTAAAGGGAAGTATTATCCACACGGTATTTGCTGCGGCTCCTGCTACTGCAACCGGCGTAAGAGCTGCTTTGGATAAACAAGGCAAAAAAGATGTAACGGTTGCCATCCTTGCCGGAGACGGCGGAACTTTTGATATTGGATTTCAATCTCTCTCCGGTGCAGCTTCGAGAGGAGAAAATATTCTTTACATCGTAAATAATAACGGTGCATATATGAACACCGGAATTCAATCCAGTACGGCAACACCATACGGAGCCGTAACAACAACAAACCCGAAAGATAATTACAAAAAGCTTTGGCCTAAAGATTTGATGGGAATAATTGCTGCACATAATATTCCTTACGCTGCTACTGCTTCATTGGCATTTATGGAAGATTTGCGGACAAAATTTAAAAAGGCAAAAGAGACAAAAGGATTTCGTTTAATAATGATTGACGGACCTTGCCCTCCGGGACACAAAACCGAACCGTCTCAATCAATATCAATCGGAAGAGCTGCGGTGGAATCAAATTTATTTCCGCTTTTTGAAATTGAGCATCTTAAATATCAAATAAATTACGTCCCGAAAGAAAAACTTCCAGTTGATGCGTGCATGAAACCGCAGGGAAGATTCAGGCATTTGTTTAAAGAAGGCGGAGAACCGGTGTTAAAGGATATTCAGGAACATACCGATAAAAATTGGAAACGATTACTTGCGTTGGAACAAATGAGTTTTGAATAATATGTTCAAATATTTTCTTTGTGAATACTATCCGGCTTCTTGCGGCTAAATTATATTTTGATGTGATTGGGAAATTATTGAGATAAAAACTGAGTTGACAAATGTTAACTTAAATTAATAGTGGAATCAACGATTCTTTAATTTCCCTTTTTCCTCATTTCATTTCTATTTTCAGTATATTGATTTTTCAATTCAGAATTATACACTAAATATGAAGTTTTAATTTGATTAAAAGAATAGCAAGAACCCTGAAAAATATTTTCAGTGGAAAGAAAAAGCCGGTAATTACAACCTCTGACAAATCACACAAAACTAAATCACCAACCCAAAAGAGTAAAGCACATTCGTCTCAATACAATAGAAGCGGGAATCAGCATCAAAAAAAATATCGTAAAAAAGAGACTCCCGAAGAATATAGAGCACGCCGCGCAAAGTTAGCTGAAGAAAGACAAGCTAATAAAAATACCGATAAAGGGGTTGATAACGTAAACCGAGTTGCGACACCAATAAAAAAAACTTTCAAAAAATCCGAAGTTGATTCTTGGAATGCTTCGTCGTTTAAAGTAGAAATTGCAAAAGAAAAAAGTAGGTTTCATGATTTCGATTTATCTAATGAAATTATGCACGCCGTTTATGATTTGGGGTTTAAATATTGCACACAAGTTCAAGCTGAAACTCTGCCGAAATCTCTGTTTGGGGATGATATTACTGCACAAGCTCAAACAGGCACCGGAAAAACTGCTGCGTTTTTGATTTCAATCTTAAATCATATCCAAAAAAATCCTATTGAGAAAAAAAGAAAACACGGTACACCGAGAGCTTTAATTTTAGCTCCGACAAGAGAATTGGTATTGCAAATTGAAAAAGACGCTCGCAACCTTGCGAAATATGTTCCTTGTACAATTTTAGCATTGCTTGGTGGCGTTGGATATGGGAAACAACAAGAAATGTTGAAACGGAATGAGATTGACATTTTAATTTGTACTCCCGGACGGCTGATTGATTTTATGAACAAACGAATAGTTGATTTGCAGCGAGTTGAAATCCTAATTATTGACGAAGCCGATCGTATGCTTGATATGGGATTTATTCCTGATGTTAAAAAAATTGTTCTCAAGACTCCGCAAAAATCAAAACGACAGACTATGTTTTTCTCTGCCACAATGACAGGAGACGTAGGACATCTTTCAAAATCTTGGACTCGCCAAGCAGTTGAAGTTACTGTTGAACCGGATGAAATAGCACAAAAAAATATTGAACAAATTACGTATATCACTACTATTGATGAGAAACTGACTCTTCTGTACAACATAATAAATCAAAATAAACTTGAAAAAGTTTTAGTATTTGCCAATCGCCGTGATGATACTAAGAAGCTTTGCGATTCCCTTGAACAATATGGAATAAGTTGTGCCCTTTTAAACGGGCAGGTTGAACAAACAAAGAGAATTAAAAGATTAGAACTTTTCCGTAATGGGAAAATAAGAGTGTTAGTAGCGACTGATGTTGCCTCGAGAGGAATTCACATTGAGGGAATTTCTCATGTAATAAATTTTAATATGCCGGAAGAATCCGGGGATTATGTACATAGAATTGGAAGAACCGGAAGAGCCGGGGCATCCGGAATTTCGATTAACTTTGCCGATGAAGAGGACGGGTATGCTTTGAGTGCTTTGGAAGAGTTTTTGGGCAAAAAAATCGAATGTATTTTCCCTACAGAAGAATTATTGCAGGAAATCCCGATAAGTCAGATAAAACCAATCAAAAAGAGCGGCAATAATAGCTATAATCAAAAGAAAAAATCATACAATTCCGGAAAAAAGCAATCCGGTGGTTCACATTCAAAAGCAAGAACATTTAAGAAGTAGCACACGCGTAAATATATTTTTTAACGCATGTGCTGCTCAATAAATTTATTTTGTCTTTACGCTATCTGCAATACTGCCGGAAATCAAAACTCTACCACATGATTCACAAGTGAATAATCTTCTATTTGCTCTAATTTCTATTTGTCGCTGTGGGGGAACTACATTATGGCAGCCGGAACAAGCACCTCGAACAACAACGGCAATAGCACTTCCGCCTCTTGCTTTTCTAATCCGCATATAAGTTTTATATTCAGGTTTTTGTAATTGCGGAACGAGCTTTTCCCTTGATTTTTGAAGTTTGGCTTCCTCTTGTTCGTTAGTTTTAATTATCTTTTTTAATTCGCTTTCTTTCTGTTTAAGTTCTTTTTTTAATTCATCAACCTGCGGTTCAAGATCTTCGATGTTGCGAATTCTTTTTTGAGCTTCAATTTCCAACTGAATATTTTCTTCGGTAATTTCCTTAATTCTCGACTCCGAGTGATCAATGCCTTTTGTTAAAGCATCATATTCTTTATTGTTACGAACTTGGTAAAGCTGCGATTTGAATTTCTTCAATTTCGTTTGAAGTTCTTCATTTTCTGTTTCGTTTAATTTAACCTGCTCCTGAGCATTAATTTTTGCTTCCATTTGCTCAGTAATTTGCTCTTTAATTGCATCCATTTGACTGGTTAATTCATTTACAGTTAAAGGAAGATCGCCTCTAAGCTCTTCCAATTCATCAAGCTGATCATCAATGTATTGCAGCTCATAAAGTTTTGATAGTCTGTTAATCAATTTTAACTCCTTTATTTATTTAATATAAAATTTTATGGGATTTGTTGATCCCTTGTATTGAATCACTTTTGTCTTTTCATGCATTTGTATAATAAAATTTTTCAGTCTTTGCTTCACTTCATTAAGAACTACTACTTCTGTTTCAAAATGCCCGGCATCAACAAATAATATTTGTCCCTCGGCATCCTGAAATGTGTGATATTTAATATCGGCAGTTACAAAAGCATCTGCTCTTTTGCGAACAGCTTCAATCCACATTTCAGAGCAACTTCCTCCGCAAACGGCTACGGTGTTAATTGCTTTTCTTTTACCTACACAATATTTTAAAGCTTTTGTTTTTAATTTTTGAGATACGTGAGACAAAAATTGCTTTTCCGATAACTTATTAGGTAATTCGCCAATAGCACCGGCTCCAAAATTTACGTTATAATTTTTTACCGGATATATGTCAATAGCAGGTTCTTCGTATGGATGAACGGATTTGATTGCATTAATCACCGAATCAATTTGCCAGTTGTTTACCAAGGCTTCCAACTTTTGTTCATTAACTGTTTCATAATTGTTTTTTTTACCAATTGCAGGATTTGAAAACTTTGAACCTTGAAAAGTTCCTGTTCCATTACTTGTGAAACTACACTTTTCATATTCACCGATAATACCACCGCCTGCTTTAAAAATCGAATCAGCAACTTTTGAAGTAAATTCAGTAGGCACAAAAACAACAACTTTTACTTGATTACTATTTTGATTTCGTAAAAATTTGATATTCTTTAATCCAAGAGTTTTTGCTAATTGAAAACTCACTCCGCCTTTTGTAAAATCTAAATTTGTATGTGCCGAAAATAGAGTAATATCATTTCGAACTAATTTTCGGATTAGGATATTTTTTGTGTCTTTGTCGAAATTTAAGTTTTGGAGTGGTGTAAAAATTAAAGGGTGATGCGTAAAAATGAAATTGCAGTCGTTTTTTATGGCTTGTTCGAGAGAACTTTCAGTTAAATCAAGAGTGAGAAAAATATTTTTTAACTTAGTGTTTCCCGAACCTACTTGGAGACCGATATTATCTTTCTCCCAAGCTGCTCCTTGAGGAGCCCAATCTTTTAAGACTTTTATAATTTGATTGGCAATCATAGGCAAAAAAAAAGCACCACAGCTATACTGTTTGGTGCGTTTGGTTTATACTTTCTATTTTGTAAATGAACTAAATTTCTTGGGTTGCCCTATTTTATATCTTATTCTTTTCATATAAATTCAGAAATTAAACATAATACAATATTAAATCTTAATCAAGATTTGTAAATATTTTTCTTTGTAACAAAAATATTTGTTTTAATTATTGCTTTATTATACAATAAAAATCAAACTGTGTTTCTGAAAATCACTATTTTAAATCCTTATTTTTAAAAAATATCGTTATTCTATATGTTACAAAATAAAAGCA
>VAPK010493656.1_pt1 | contig 10584 bp, 9 predicted proteins | sample 3395031 | NCBI WGS metagenome assembly VAPK01 (sample SAMN08290443, study PRJNA428436) | hydrothermal vent metagenome | isolation source: Deep-sea hydrothermal vent chimney 1 | place: Pacific Ocean: Juan De Fuca Ridge
CGTAAGGCCGGCATCAAAGCTAAACGAAAGATAGCAGGCTGGGATAATGAATATCTCGCAGAGCTTGTCTGGGGCTGAAAATTTCATGCGTTTGCCCTGTTCTGGAAGGCCATTTGATGGTCGATCATGTTCATATGTGTTTGAGACTTCCGCCGAAACGCAGTATCGCATTTGTAATTGGCTTTTTAAAAGGAAAAAGCGCAGTGCGTATGCATCGTAAAGCAGGAAATAAACGTGAACCGGATTGCATTTTTGGGCCCGGGGTTATTGCGTGATTACAGTGGGCCTTGATGAGGCGACAATTCGCGAATATATCCGTGACCAAGAAAAGGCTGACAAGCAACAATTAGAGCTATTCAAATAAGATAAGCAATAGCCCCAGCGGGGCTTCCTGAGGCCTCCCGCTCTGCGGGAGGAGCATCACATGGCGAGTGCAAAGCGCACTGCCCGCCTTACGGCAGTCATCTTGGCTGGTGGTAAGGAGGTGATGAGTACACCAATTTTATTTTTCGACACTGTCTGAAGGTGATCGTAATTGATAGCGCAATCGCGAAGCATGCCATCATCCTTTGGAAGAAAAATTTCAGAAGGAATATCGCGGACGGTACTGGTGATGGGAGCAACCGTGACTTCACCAAGGTACTCCAACGGAATTTCGCGTCAGGACATCATATATAATTAAGCAAGCCCGGCACCATTCAGGCCGTAATTCAAATCGGTAACCCGTCGGCTATGCCGAGGCGACTCCTGAAAGATAGAGAGCGCCTGATTGCTTTCCGGCAGGCTAGTCATTTTTTTCTTGCCAAGAGAAAAAAAATATCATAATAACATTATTGTAATGTGGAAGTATGTTTTTAACGCATGGACATGCGGGTAGTATCTCCTCAATTCGAGGATTTTTTCCTTTATTCGCTTATTCGTAATTATCTCGAATGATTGTCGTTTTCCGGCTCTCTGGATTGTCGTCTCTCCGGGTTGCAATCGCAGGTTACTGCGGGAAAATCGTAGTTATGGCATTGATTTTGCAATAATTTCTGTGACGGAGGGAAAAAACATAAAAAGCCGGAGAAATAAAAGATGACCCCGCGTAAAGCAATTCGCATCCTGATGTTGAGCCCTATTTATTTTCGCTTGAGTCCGGCTCAGCGTTGGCAACTGGTTAGAGAATATTGCCGGTTGATCAGTAACAGCGAGCCCTGTAATTCCGAGACAAGCGGTCGCTGAAGAGATGAGGAATCTCTGTGAAAACTGATTGCCTGGACAGGAGGTTGGATCCGAGGTTATGGAACGACGTCGACATAAACGCTTTAAGGTCAGTGAAAAAGCATTGGCCTTTATCAATAATGCACCGTGTATGATTCATGATATCAGTAAGGGAGGAATGATGCTCCAATCGGTTGTTCTGGAAGACGAGCCAGCCGATAACTTGAGGCTCGATATTTTCGTGGGCAGTGATAATTTTTATCTGCAGGAAGTTCCCGTTCACCTCGTCACCCGCTTACGGCGTCAGTCGGCCGTCCCTTTCAGCGTAGTCCAGGTCAAATGTTATGCTTTTCGGTTCGGTGAACTGACTGAGCAGCAAAAAAGCCGCCTTGATTATTTTATCGCCAGGAATACCGTTGCCGACACCTGATTTCCCGCAAACGATGATGTTTTTATAGTGCTGCTATACCAAGCTCGGCTTAACGAGCTGGATTCCCGTCTGCGCGGGAATGACGTTGCAGTATGAATTCAGGCTTTTTACGAGATTGTCAGGAATAAATAAAGACAAGTTATGGCCGTTCGCTAAGCGGGACAAAATTTCGCTTGGGTTCTCCGATGTAGAGCTGGCGGGGTCGCCCGATTTTTGTCCCCGGGTCTTCGCGCATTTCTTTCCACTGGGAGATCCAGCCGGGCAGGCGCCCCATGGCAAACATGACGGTAAACATATTGGCGGGAATGCCGATGGCCCGGTAAATAATACCGCTGTAGAAATCCACATTGGGATAAAGATGCCGTTCGAGGAAATAGTCGTCTTTTAAAACGATCTCTTCCAGTTTCCTGGCAATGTCAAGCAAGGGGTCAGAGACATTGAGAGAGACCAGAATATCGTCGCAGGCCTTTTTGATTATTTTCCCGCGTGGATCAAAGGTCTTGTACACCCGGTGACCGAAACCAGACAGTTTGAACGGGTCACTTCCGTCCTTGGCCTTCTGGATGTATTTTTCAAAATTACTGTCATCGGCATAGATTCCCTCCAGCATATCAATAACCGCTTCGTTGGCTCCACCGTGCAGCGGTCCCCAGAGGGCGCTGATCGCCGCGGAGATGGAAGCGTACAGGTTGACCCCGGCGCTGCCGACCAGGCGGACGGTTGAGGTGGAGCAGTTCTGCTCGTGGTCAGCATGCAGAATGAGCAGTTTGTTCAGGGTCGACACCAGCTCTGGCCGAACCTCGTAATGCCTGACCGGTTTGTGAAACATCATGTTGAGAAAATTACCGCAATAGCACAGTTCCTGGCGGGGATAGACCAGCGGCTGGCCAAGGGATTTTTTGTAGGAAAAGGCTGCAATGGTCCTGATCTTGGAAATCAGCCGCGCGGCCGTGATGTCAAAATTAATCAGCGGGTCATTATCCATTTCCAGATAGAAATTACACAGGGTGTTGACCATGACTGAAAGAATCGACATGGGAGAGGCATTGGAAGGAAAATGGTCGAAAAAGTGAATCATATCTTCGTGGACCAGGGCGAACCCTTCAAGAAGCATCTTGAAGTTGTTCAGTTCTTCGACATTGGGCAGCTTGCCGTGCAACAGGAGATAGGCCACTTCAATAAAGACGCAGTTCTCGGCCAAGTCCTCGACGTTGTAGCCCCGGTAGCGGAAGACGCCCTTGTCGCCATCGAGATAGGTTATGGCGCTGGCACAGGAGCCGGTGTTCTTGAAGCCGTTGTCAATAGTTATGCAACCGGTGTCCTTCAGCAGGTTACTGATATCGATGGCCCTGCATCCCTCTGTGCCCTCAAGAATGGGCATAAAATGGGACTTTCCGTTTATGGTCAGTTCAGCCATACGGCTGGCGGCGTTCTTGTTCATGGCTGGTCCTTACGTTGATTTTTTTGTACTGGTGAACTCGTACGGACGAATATTCCCCGAGGTTGTCGCCCATGGTGAACTGTTTCCAGGTTACGCCGTCCTGCGGGGCGAACGTACGCGACGCATCTGCTGCGTTGGTAACTCTTGTATCTCGCACCCGGATAATCAAATTCGTTCCCGCCTTCCATCTGCACCATGTACGCTCCGCTCGCTCACGGGTCCAGGTGTTAGTGCCTTACTTCTGAACCTCTATCATAAAAAATAAGATTTTTTTGCTGCATTTTTAAAATGATTTCAAGGTGTAGGTTGATGTTGAGCGATTATGCCCTTAATGTTGAGTTTCGCTTTTTTCGTTGTATATATCATAAAAAAATCAGCTTATACCATAATTAAGCGAAACCCAACAATGGCGAGGGAAAAACGCTCAACGCCAACCTGCAATGGTTTGCAGGCATCACCCGTTTTAGGCTTTTTTGCTGGCCTCCCCGATAGCTGATAGCTACAAGAGGTTTATGTCTCGACGTGTCCAGGGAAAAACAGTGCGCGGGATGAGCTATTCTGGTACTATGGAAATATTTTCTTTAGGGGAACATTTCGAACACAAGCTGGTCTGACCCGTGTGCAGATGAACCGGTACGTCTGTCTTTTATTCTCGGTCATTTTCGACCGTTTCAAAAAACAGTAATATATAGAATACTGGATGTTCGTGGAAATTTCAAGCTGAATTAAATGATTGGCAGGGGACGGGGGCAATGCCCGGGGAGTTCATCTGGAAGGATGTTGATATAATGGGAGAGGGTGAATTGTATCGCCGGCGTCTGCGGCGGTTCGTTGATGAAGTAACGATCTATCCGGTTGCATGTGAACGTCTGGCGGCAGGACGCAGTGATGAACAGTGGCTTGATGCCGTATTGCTCGGAGGCGGGCGGATTGTGCAACTGCGCGATAAGGAATCGAGTGACCGGCGACTGCTTGAGAAGGCCCGATATTTTCGCCGAAAGACTCACGAGGCCGGTGCCCTGTTCCTGGTGAACGACCGTTTGGATATCGCCCTTCTGGCCGATGCCGACGGTGTTCACCTGGGCCGGAACGATCTGCCGCCCGAGGATGTCCGGCGGCTGGCCCCGGAGATGATCATCGGCCTTTCGTGCAACAGCGAGGAGCAGGCCCGGCAACTGGGCCGGCAGGAAAGGGCCGGTGATTTTTCTGTTTCCTATTACAATATCGGTCCGCTCTATCCAACCAGGACCAAGGCCGGGCTGGCTGAATTTATTGGGGTTGAGGCAATCGCCCGTTTTTCATCGCACCTGAGCCTGCCCTTTACGGTTATGGGGGGGATCAAGCTGGAGCATGTAGAGGAACTGGCCGCGCATGGTGTTCGCCGTATTGCGGTCGTTTCGGCGTTGACTCAGGCCCCGGATATTGCCGGGGAAACAGCTCGCTGGGGGGACAGGATCAGAACCTTTGTTGCGGGAGACGGCAATGGATGACAGGGTAGGCAGGAGAGAGGATATCAAGAAGCTGATGGAATATGCGGTGCCGGAAGAGCGGCTGGCCGAGGCCCTTGATCTCCTGGAAATCTACCGGCATGACGGGCTGGCTCTTGAGCTGCTTCATGAATTCTACAGCTTCCTGCCCGAGGCCCGGCGCGACTGGATTCGGGAAATCAGGCTGGTTGCCCGTCGGCAGGGAGTGCTTCTCCTGGCGGCGATAACGGGCGATGGCGGCTACCTCTACCTGGTATCCAGTGAAGACCTTGATTTTCAAGGTCTTTTGGCCGATGGATTATGGGATCCCGAGTTGCTTGATTTTTTCGGTTTTGCCGGCAGGGATGATTGTCAGCAACTATGCAGAGCCGCCGAAGAGTTGAGCGTCTATATGCCCATTGATGGGGATCGGGATGTCTGCCCTGCCTGTCATGCAGCCAGCGGCGAACTACATGAACTGGGCTGCCCGGTAGAGCTATGCCCCTGGTGCGGCGGCCAGCTCATCCACTGCTCCTGTCGCTTTGACAGGCTGGAACTGGATCGCCTCTCCAGCGAGCAGGATCTTGTCCGTTTCGAGGAGATGCTCAACGAACAGGGCCGCATTCCTTATTCACCCGAACAGCGGCCGTCTTTTGCCGATGACGGCTCCGGGGTGATCCTCGACTGATTTTTTTTGTCCTTTTTACATAACGTCAACATTGACGGCCTCGCAAAAAGTCATTCTATTCGTCATCCCCGCGTAGGCGGGGATCCATAATCCAATTAATATTACTGGATTCCCGCCTGCGCCTGTAGCTGCGCTCCATTTTTGGGCGATCAGGCCTGGGGTGGTCGCCTCGCATAGCCTGCTATTTGCTCTTTTTGGTGCTATCAAGATATTTGAACAGTTCCGAATTCGACGACAGGATCAGCGTGGTGTTCTTGGTCAGAATTTTCTGGTAAATTGCCAGGCTTTTCGAAAAGGCGTAAAATTCAGGATGTTTGCTGTAGGTCTCGCCGTAAATCTCCGTCGCCTTGGCGTCCGCCCGGCCTTTGATCATCGTTGCTTCTTTCCGGGCGGTTGAAGTTATTTCCTTGAGTTGCCGCTCGACCTGGCCGAGGATCTCGGCCTTACGCCCCTCGCCCAGTGAACGTTCTCTTGCGGCTATCCGTTGTCGTTCCGAGATCATTCGTTCATAAACTGCTTTCCTGACCGATGCGATATAGTTCACCCGTTTGAACATGAAATCGACCAGCTTGATGCCGTACTTCTCGGTCATTTTGGATGCCACTTTCAGTATTATATTGCTGATTTTGTCCCGGCCCAGCTTTGGCGGGCTCATATCGGCATCTTTCTGGTTTTTGTTTGCAGCCATGTATGCCGGTGTCCAGTCGGAACTGCGAATAATTTCGATCAGGTCATTCTTGCTGATCAAGTCCCGCACCGTACCGTTGATAATATCATCGAGCAGAGTCTGTGCCCTGTTTTCCGTGCCCACGGCCTGCAAAAAGCGAAGCGCATTGGCGATCCGCCAGCGGGCTGTCGTCTCAATATAGATAAAGGTCTTATCATTGGTGGGGATCTGGTTAGGTTCACCATCCCAGATCAGGATTCTTTTTTCAAAGAACTGGACATGCTGAATAAAAGGGGTCTTCCATTTCAAGCCGGCCTCGGTTATCGGGGCCCCGACCGGAGCGCCGAACTGGGTGATAACCGCCTGCTGACCTTCTTTGAGGATGTAGAAGCCGTCCCATGCCGTGACAATGAGGCCGGCGACGATGATGAGCAGGATAATCTGGATAATTTTTTTCATATCGTCCTGTATATACAATCAATGATTATTGAAAACTTTCCCCCGAAAGGAGCGGGTTATTTTGTTGTCAGGGCCGTGGCCTTATCCTTACCGGTGAGGTTCAGGAACGGGAGCAGGGTCTGCTGTTTTTTGTCCATTACGTAGACATGGTTCACGTTAGGCAGAGAGTCCTGCATGGCTTCGAGATACATCCGCCGCCTGGTTACTGCCGGGGCCTTTAAATATTGGCTGACAATGTCATCGAATCGCGCCGTTTCGCCTTGAGCCCGGTTAACCCGTTGCGCCGCATAGCCCTTGGCCTCTTCAATGATCTGTTTGGCACTGCCTTTGGCCTTGGGGATGACCCGGTTGTATGTTGCTTCGGCCTCGTTCACCAGCCGCTTCATATCCTGGTTGGCTTCGTTTACCTCGTTAAAGGCCGGTTTAACCGGATCCGGTGGATTGATGTCGATGAGTTGCACGGTGAGTATCCTGACGCCGCACTGCAGCTTATTCAGGACGGTCTGCAACTCCTGTTTGGCGTTGTTGGCCAGAACTTCCCGGTTGCTCAGGATGTAATCAAAGTCCATGTTGCCGACGATGCGGCGGGTGACCATCTCCGAGGCATCGTGAACCGCCTGGGGAACATTGCGTACCTTGAATAAAAAATTGACCGGATTGCTGACAATGTATTGTACAATCCAGGTCACGTCGATAACGTCTTTGTTGCCGGTCAGCATCAGAGATTCTACATCGAATCCATGTTTATTGAAAATAGTGTTTTTGCCGGGCATGACGGTGCGAAAACCGAATTCTTCCTTGCGCACCGACTGCACATCCACCTTGTCCAGATTCTCAAGGTAGGGAAGCTTGAAATGGAGCCCTGGTTCGGCGGTCCGGTTATATTTGCCGAAACGCAGAATAACGCCGACCTTGCCTGGTTTGATGGTGTAAAAGGAGGAGTAAACAAGCTGGAAAAGAATGACGGCGGCAATGATCATTATGACCTTGCCGATTCCGGGAAAGGCAGCCTGGCCAGCCGGCGGATGCTGGCCACCGCCACCGCCACCGCCCGGGCTGGAGTTGTTGTTTTGCCCGGTAAATGCGTCTTTGATTTTTTGAATCAAGACTGCCAGTAAATCTTCCGGGGATGATGGGCGATTTTTCTGCCCCCAGGGTGGTTGCTGATCATTCATTGACATAACAGGTCCTGATTGTTTGATTCACGTTGCCTGTGGATGCGGCTCGAATTGTTTCGCAAGAGCAAGATAGAGGTGATCATTTTTGGGAGTTCGCTCAGAAATAAATCCGCAGAACCAGTGCTTGGATTCGGGATACGAAAATATGAAGTTATTTTTTTGAGCTGACCCTGAAAAACAAAGAATACAGGAAACCGTCCATTTTGCCAACTTTTTTTCCCGCCCGCTGTCGCAGCGAGCGCTTCAGGTTTCCCAGGCCAGGATCCAGCAGCCAACGACGATGATCAGGGAGAGCAGGTATAGCCTCCGTTGAAAACGGTCATTGCCGGCCAGGCGCAGGAGACCGAAATAGCGGATAACCATGCCGCCGCCGATACCGCAGAGAAGACCGAAAAAATGAGCTCCAAGGTCGGTGTGTTTACCGCTCGAACCTAGGAGGGCGAGCAGCCCAGCTCCCGCGCCCAGGGGCATGAGCAGGTCTCTGATCTTTATCCGGCGTCCGGCTTGTATCTGCAGACCGCTGAAGATGCCGATAGCGGCAAAAATGGCCGTGGAAAAGCCGATGGAGTAGTGTGCCGTGTCACGGACCGCAATGTTGACCAGGTTCCCAAGTGCTCCCAACAGGATAACGGACAGCCATGCCAGGCCCGACCCGGTCGTTTTGCACAGGAGGTGGACTATAAAGCCGCCGATGATACAGTTGCCGAGCAGATGGACTTGAGTGGCGTGCAGGGTCAGGCCGGTGACCAGCCGCCACCACTGTCCTTGCTGCAGGATGGCCCGGCTGTCGATGGCGCCGATCTGGAACCAGATTGAGTCGCCCTGCCAGGGACCGGTAACCCAGAACAGAAGGATCAGGCCGCCGATCATCAGCAGGGTTGACGGGTTGCCGGGTTGCACCTGGATGGGCAGAGAAGTCTGCGCTTGCGGCCAGTCGGCATTTTCCGTAAAATAGGCCCGGATCTGCCGGCTGGCCGTGTCGGCATTTTTTCCCGGGACCGTCAGGGTTCCGTCCCGGGACCGCAGCGAGTGTGAAATCCCGACGGCTTCAAGAACCAGCGAACAGAGTGCCAAGTGCTCCGCTGAGCCCGAGGCAACGACGTGTTCCTCATAGTCCTCTGGTGGTCCCGGATTGTGAGGGGTGATATGTGTCGACATATGCAAAGAGTATCTTTTCTAAAGTACATTAAACATGAAAAGTAAAAAAGACAACTTCGTAAAAAGCCGTCACTGATTCAGGGAATTGTTTCCATGGCGGGCCACTCGTTTCATCCGCCCTTGATCTCTGCTGCCGGGGCAAGGTCGTGGCGGCGGTGACCTGGCGGCACACAGGTGCGCTACCCTTAAGGACAATAATATTGAAAGCAACAACAAGGCCCGTTGTCCACTATGGCTGGATCATCGTTCTGGCCGGCTGTCTAAGTATTTTCGCCGCTATAGGCCTGGGACGGTTCTCCATCGGTATGCTGTTGCCGGCCATGGGTTCTTCTCTGCACCTGAGTTATTCGCAGATGGGCCTGGTCTGTACCTGCAATTTTATCGGTTATCTGGCTGCCGTTTTTTTTTGCAGCCGGCTGCAGGCCGTCCTGGGGGCGAGAAGGCTGATTCTCCTGGCCCTCCTGCTGGTCGGCATTTCCATGATGTTGATCGGGCTGGTCCGGGATATGGTGTCGTTGGCCTTGCTTTATACCCTGACCGGTATCGGCAGCGGGGCCGCCAATATTCCCGTGATGGGCCTGGTCTCAGCCTGGTTTGTCAGTCGTTTGCGGGGCCGGGCTGCCGGTTTTGTCGTGACCGGCAGTGGTTTTGCCATCCTGTTGACCGGCAAACTGATCCCGTTTTTCAATGCCATGCGGCCGGATGGTTGGCGCGTGAGCTGGTTCGTCCTGGGGGCGATTGTCCTGGTGATCGCTGTTCTCGCCCGGGTTATCTTGCGAAACCGGCCGCAAGACCTCGGCCTGCAGCAAGTGGGAGCGGACAGGGAACTGGCCGGAGAGGAATTGCGGCCCGACTTCAGACCGTTAAATAAAAAGGTGATTCTGCATTGCGGGATGATTTATTTCATTTTCGGCTGCACCTACGTTATTTATGTGACCTTTATCGTGACGGTTCTCGTAAGGCATGGCTTTTCGGAGGCGGCTGCCGGCTCCCTCTGGTCCTGGGTCGGCTTTCTCAGCCTGTTCTCCGGCCCGGTGTTCGGCACGTTTTCTGATAGATTCGGTCGTAGGGCCGGCCTGATGATCGTTTTTTCCATCCAGACACTGGCCTATCTACTGGTCGGCCTGAAGCTGCCGAATATTGCCCTGGTCCTGTCTATCGGCAGTTTCGGCATCGTTGCCTGGAGCATCCCCTCCATTATGATCGCCCTGGTCGGAGACCTGGTCGGCGTCCATAGTACGGTCAGGGTGTTTGGCTTTATCACCTTTATTCTCGGGATCGGGCAAATAGTAGGGCCTTTTTTTGCCGGCCAGCTAGCCGAGACAACCGGTGATTTCTCGGTTGTCTTTCTCCTGGCGGCGGGTTTGACCTTGGTGGCCGTCCTCTTGGCAGCACGTTTGCAGGTGGATGAAGGATAAGGCGGGTTTCTGCCCGTCACGGATGATCAGTACCCGGCTCCTGAATTCCTGTCCTAAAAAAACAGGTAAGCGTAGACTCTGAGAAATTTTTGCTGCATTTTTGAAATGATTTCAAGGTGTAGGGTTGGTGTTGAGCGATTATGGCCTTAATGTTGGGTTTCGCTTTTTTCGTTGTAGATATCATAAAGTTCAGCTTATCATCATAACTGATGGACTCGCAAAACCCCTGAATCTTCACCTCTCCGTCATTTCCGCGCAGGCGGGAATCCATTAATATCAACGAACTATGGATCCCCGCCTGCGCGAGGATAACGAATAAAATGATTTTTTACGAGGCCATCAACAATGGGTTGCGGGAATCGTCCGCCTTAGTACCCTTACTCCTGAACTTCTATCATAAAAAACAGGTAAGCGTAGACTCCGAGATTTTTTGCTGCATTTTCAGAATGATTTCAAGATGTAGGTTGGTGTTGAGC
>VAPK010371758.1_pt1 | contig 10583 bp, 9 predicted proteins | sample 3395031 | NCBI WGS metagenome assembly VAPK01 (sample SAMN08290443, study PRJNA428436) | hydrothermal vent metagenome | isolation source: Deep-sea hydrothermal vent chimney 1 | place: Pacific Ocean: Juan De Fuca Ridge
ACCTGTACGCAGCATCCTTCGCTCGATCCGCTGCCAATTGTGCTTCGTATTTATCGCCAACTGCGAGTAATTTTTCTTTCGTCATAATTAAATCACCGCGAACTTCACCGTGATATTCAAATTCTCGAGTCTCCACAATGGAATCTACCGGACACGACTCTTCACAAAAGCCGCAATAAATACATTTTGTCAAATCAATATCATAACGTGTTGTTCTTCTGGTGCCATCTGCACGTTCTTCAGATTCAATCGTAATCGCAAGCGCAGGACAGACTGCTTCGCATAATTTACATGCGATACAACGCTCTTCACCATTAGGATAACGACGCAATGCGTGCAAGCCTCTAAATCGTGGAGATTGAGGGGTTTTCTCTTCTGGATATTGAACGGTAAATTTTTTAGCAAATAGATACCGACCGGTCAAAGCCAACCCTTTAAACAGCTCCATCAGAAATAAACTTTTAATATAATTTACGACTGTTTGCATCTACTTTTGCCTGATATTCATTTTGTATTCACAATTTGTATTCACAAATAGTGTTCTCACAAGTAGTTCTCATTAATTAATCGAACCAGGGTGGCATACCTAACACAACTGCCAAACCCACAACCAACAACCATACAATGGTAATCGGAATAAAGACCTTCCAACCCAGGCGCATCACCTGATCGTACCGATACCTAGGAAACGTCGCCCGAAACCACAAAAATAAAAATATGAAAAAGGATGTTTTAGCCAACAGCCAAAGTATACCGGGTACACCCTCAAACAAACCTTCTAAAACGGGGACACCCTGAAACGGAGATAACCAGCCGCCAAAAAACATCAGTGCGCATAGTATGCATATCAAAATAATATTTGCGTATTCCGCCAGGGAAAAGACAGCGAAAGTCATACCCGAATATTCAACGTGAAATCCCGCAACAATTTCTGATTCACCTTCAACAACATCAAACGGTGTTCGGTTGGTTTCCGCCAGACCGGAAAGCAGGTAAATTACAAATAAAGGTAACAAGGGAATCCAGAACCAATGAAATATACTGCCTTGTTGCGCGATCACAATCTGCTGTAAATTCAAACTGCCGCCAGCCAACAGCACACCAACTATTGCAAATCCCATCGCTATTTCATATGAAACAACTTGTGCGCAACAACGCAACGCGCCTAAAAACGCATACTTTGAGTTAGATGCCCAACCCGCGATAATAACGCCGTAAACAGCAACTGACGTCATTGCCAGTATATATAATAAACTTGCATCCAGGTTTGATAGGACCATACCCTCATCAAAGGGTACCACTGCCCAGGCAGCGAGCGCTGGGGCAATGGCCAAAACCGGTGCGATGATGAATAAATGGCGATTAGCACTAGTCGGTATAATAATTTCTTTTAGCAGTAATTTTAGACCGTCCGCAATAGGCTGTAGCAATCCTCTCGGACCCACACGATTGGGACCAATACGAACTTGCATATAGGCAATCACCTTTCGTTCCGCAAGCGTGACATACGCTACCGACAACAAAAGAGGTAGAACTATCGCAAGAATTTTCGCCACGATAATAATCAACGTTTGCAGGTCGGCGGGAACGGCTTCCCATAATGTTATTAGTGTTTCAAGCATTATCTTTTGTTATATTTTTTCTAGTACAACTTCCGAATATTCATGGCCTAAATAGGTCCCGCCTAGATCACATTGTGGAATCAATACACTATCGCTAGGTAAACGAGTGTCTATTTTGACGGGCAATGTTACCTGGCCATCTCCCTGACGAACGACGGCCTGATCGGAATCCATTAAACCTATGCGAGAGGCCAATTCTGTACCTATGTGTATAGCCGGCGCTAATGCATCAGCAGTTTGTTGCAGTGCAACGGCTCTGCGAACGATTGGATCAATAGCGTAAATGGATGTATCTACAATTCTAACTACACCATCCAATTCGCCTTGTAGCGCACTAGGAGTTAGAGCGTCTGGACATTGCCAAGCAATTTTGTTTTTCGGTATGATATTTCCGCTAAAAGTATGTACTTCTTCTTTTATTTCTTCAGAATTCATGTACTCGAAACCATCAACGTTGAATAAATTTCCAAAAACACGCCATATCTTCCAGGCGGGTCTTGAGTCACCCGCCGATGCAACAACACCTTGAAAGCTCTGCCATCGACCTTCCACATTCACAAATGTACCCGAGGTTTCTGTAAACGGCGTGATGGGTAATAATACGTTCGCAGACGCAAGTAATGACTTGCTCTTATACATTGACAACGCAACAACAAACTCAGCTTGGTCAATCGCATTAACAGCAAGTGACTGGTTAGCACAATCTTTTTCCGGTTCAATACCATGCAATATAAAAGCCTTTAAATTCGCATGTACCATTTCGCCTGCATTTAAATTTTTGCAAGTCATTTTTTCTTGCTTGTGATCGCGATGAGGCACCGCTCCCGCCAACCAACCACCCGAAGAATTAGCACCATCAGTGAGGTAACCTACAGTGCATTTTGAAACGTCGGCGATTAAACTGGCTAATGCGCGCAAAATCGAAAAATCAGGGTGAGTATGGGCCAACAATCCCAATAATACTGTACCGTTGTTTGCATCATTAAGGCGACGAGCAATTAACTTGTGTTGTTCGGTCGGCTGTATGTTTTTCAGTAATGAATCCAGGTTTTCAGGTGCAGTATCATCAATAATCTCAAACAGTGCTTTCGCAATAGCACCCAATTCCACTCCCATTTGCCGGGGGTCAATAATAATTTTCTCAGCGATGGGAAACAAAAACTCATAATCCACCGGATTAACGACCATTATATTTGCGCCCGCGTTGGCGGCTTTGCGGATACGATGTCCGGCTATCGGTTGATCTTTTCGTATATTGGAACCAATCAGCAACGCTGCATCTATTTGCTCAAGATCCTGCATGGACTGACCCAACCACGGGAAAATCGGCGCATTATCCTGATCACGAAAATCCTGCTGGCGCAAGCGATGGTCAATATTATGACATCCTAAAGAACGCATTAATTTTTGCGCTAAATACATTTCTTCAAGCGTCGCGCTCGGACTGATAAGAGTACCGATACTGGACCCACCTGAGCTTTCGATAATTTCTTCCAAACCTTCTACTGCAACGCTCAGCGCAATATCCCAATTCGTTTCCCGCCATACATCGTTTTCCTTCACCATCGGCAATAATAAACGTTCTTTACTATTTAAGCCTTCGTAACTAAAACGGTCACGATCAGATATCCAGGTTTCGTTAATTGACTCATTTTCTCTGGGTACAACACGCATCACTTGATCTCGGCGTGTATGAATGGAAATGTTTGACCCAAGACAATCATGCGGCGCAATAGAGTCATGTTGCCGCAATTCCCAGGCCCTTGCAGAATACCGAAACGGCTTGGACGTTAATGCACCGACAGGGCAAAGATCGATGACATTACCGGATAATTCTGATGACACAGTCTTAGAGACATAAGTGCCAATTTCTGCATGTTCACCCCGCCCCGTCATGCCTAATTCTTTTATACCGGCAATCTCCTCGCCAAAGCGAACACAGCGCGTACAATGAATACAACGTGTCATATCTGTATTGATTAATGAACCTAATTCTTTATTTTGAACAACACGTTTTTTTTCTGAATACCGGGAGACATCATCACCGTACCCTATGGCAACGTCTTGTAATTCACATTCACCACCCTGATCGCAAATTGGACAATCCAGCGGGTGATTAATTAACAGGAATTCCATAACACTTTTTTGCGCCGCAATGGCTTTTACCGACTTGGTATGAATAATCATACCGTCAGTCACCGGCGTTGCGCACGCAGGCAAGGGTTTGGCAGCCTTCTCAACATCTACCAGACACATTCGACAATTTGCAGCAATAGACAATTTTTTGTGATAGCAAAATCGTGGTATTTTGATGCCTGCCTCATCAGCTGCTTCAATGAGCATAGCACCGTTCTCTACCTGTAGCTTTTTACCATCTATTTCAATATTAACCATCTAGCTAACCCTAAATAATTCCCTAACTTATTTCTCAAGTAGCTCTCTAAGCTAAGCCATTTTTCAAGTAACTGGCCCAACAACTATAGCGTCGAGACCATACATTTTTTATGATCTACGTGATATTGAAACTCATCCCGGAAATACTTTATCGCACCAGACACCGGCATCGCAGCCGCGTCGCCAAGACCACAAATTGTTCGGCCTTCTATTTTCCGGGATACGTTAAGTAACAAGTCAATATCATCCTGTCGGCCTAATCCGTTTTCTATTCTATTCACTACGCGCGACAGCCAGCCGGTTCCTTCTCTACAGGGTGTGCACTGGCCACAGGATTCTTCATAATAGAAGTACGAGATACGCGCCAATGCTTTTACAATGCAGGTTGTCTCATCCATCACAATCACTGAACCGGCGCCTAACATTGAACCGGCTTTGGCGATAGAATCATAATCCATGTTAACATCCATCATGACAGCACCAGGCAACATCGGCGTTGAAGATCCACCAGGTATCACCGCCTTGATTTTATTGCCATCCCGTACACCACCCGCCATTTCCAATAACTCAGAAAAAGGTGTACCAAGAGGCACTTCGTAATTTCCCGGTTTATTAACATGGCCTGAAACAGAAAAAAGCTTTGAGCCACCATTATTAGGTTTCCCAATTTCTAAAAACCATTTTCCACCATTTAGTAAAATAGACGGAATTGATGCAAGTGTTTCTGTATTGTTGATCGTAGTCGGCCGGCCAAATAAACCGTAACTGGCTGGAAATGGGGGTTTAAATCGAGGCAGGCCTTTTTTACCTTCGATAGATTCAAGCAGTGCCGTTTCTTCACCGCATATATACGCCCCGCCACCCAGATGTGCATGTAATTGAAAATCTACACCTGACCCTAAAATATTTTTACCTAACAGCCCTGCCGCACGCGCCTCTTTGACGGCTGCTTCAAAATGTTCATACGGTTCCCAAAATTCACCACGAATATAGTTATAACCCATTACCGCACCGATGGTATAACCAGCAATCGCCATACCTTCTATTAATGCATGCGGGTTATAACGCAGAATATCGCGGTCTTTAAACGTACCGGGTTCACCTTCATCTGAATTGCAAACAATATATTTTTCACCTGGTGCATTTATCGGCATAAAACTCCACTTAAGCCCAGTTGGAAATCCTGCACCACCTCGTCCCCTCAAACCAGAGGTTTTTAATTCAGAAATAATCTCATCAGCTTGAGTTTTATTTTTAAGAATTTTTTTCCATACATCGTAACCACCCGTGCTCTGGTAAGTAGCCAGCGTCCAGGGTTTATCCAAATGATGATTCTTAAAGCAGACTTCATTAGCCATTACTTTTATATTGTTCCAATAACACTTCCATAACACTCCAAATAAAAGAAAAGCTCTAATATCATTTCGATATCAGATTATATTGTTATGTATTAATCTAATTTAGTTAAAATTTCATTCACTTTCGCAGTTGTTAGATTTTCATAATAATCACGACCAATTTGCATCATTGGCGCACCGCCGCAAGCACCTAGGCACTCTACTTCTTTTAATGTAAACTTGCCATCGACAGTTGTCTCACCAAAACTGATTCCAAGTTTTGATTTTAAATGTGACACGATGTCGTCTGAACCACACAACATACATGAAATATTTGTGCAAACACATATTTTGTGCCGACCAACAGGTTTTAACTCATACATGGAATAAAATGTAGCTACTTCATAAATTGAAATGGCGGGCACACCTAGATACTCGGCAATCGCATCCATTAGATCCGTCGTTAAATAACCGCCATTGCCGTCTTGTACAATACGCAAAGCTGACATTGAAGCGGATATAGACCAGCCATCTGGGTATTTGGCTAGCCATTGATCTATTTCGGCGCACACTTCTGGAGAAAGTAATTCCAGTTTGCTGTTTTCTGCCTTTGCAGATTGCGCATTTGTTGATTGTTTAGGGGGCATCAGCGATCAACCTCCCCAAACACAATATCCATTGTGCCTATAATCGCAACAACGTCCGCTAACATATGTCCGCGCATCATTTCATCACACGCTGCCAGATGTGGAAATCCCGGTGCTCTAATTTTTAATCGGTAAGGTTTGTTTGCACCATCAGATACGACATAAACACCAAATTCACCTTTGGGATGCTCTACCGCAGCATACGCCTCACCTTCAGGAACAGAGTATCCTTCAGTGAATAATTTAAAATGATGAATAAGTGATTCCATATCGCCCTTCATGCTTTCGCGTGAAGGCGGTGTTAATTTTCTGTCGTCAAGCATCACCGGGCCAGGGTTAGCACGTAACCAATCTACACATTGTTTTATAATCCGATTCGATTGACGCATTTCTTCTACACGAACCAGGTAACGATCATAACTGTCACCTGTGAGCCCAACCGGAATATCAAAATCGAGTTGCTCATAAACTGCGTAGGGTTGATTTTTACGAAGATCCCATTCGAACCCAGAACCTCTTAACATCGGCCCGGTAAATCCCAGTTGTAATGCGCGTTCCGGGCTAACAACACCAATGCCAACAGTTCGCTGTTTCCATATACGGTTGTCAGTCAACAACGTTTCATACTCATCTACACAGCCTGGAAATCGTTTTGTAAAGTCTTCTACAAAATCAAGCAAAGAACCGTGCCGATTTTTGTTGAGTTCCGCCACTTCTTTTTCAGAATGCCATTTAGAGACTTGATATTTTGGCATTTCACCGGGCAAATCGCGATAAACGCCACCGGGTCTATAATACGTCGCATGCATTCTTGCACCAGAAGTCGCTTCATAGACGTCAAATAAATCTTCTCGTTCTCTGAAGGCGTACAAAAAAACCGTCATTGCACCAATATCCAATGCGTGTGCACCTAACCACATCAAATGGTTAAGTATGCGAGTAATTTCATCGAACATAACACGAATATATTGCGCCCGTATAGGTGGGGTAACACCGAGTAGTTTCTCTAATGCCAATACATAACCATGTTCATTCGGCATCATAGAAATATAATCAAGACGATCCATATAGCCGATGCTCTGATTGAACGGTTTGGTTTCTGCCAGTTTTTCAGTGCCTCTATGCAGCAGCCCGATATGGGGATCAGCTCGCTCGATCACTTCGCCATCCAGCTCAAGTACCAGTCGTAATACACCATGCGCAGACGGGTGCTGCGGGCCAAAATTAAGCGTATAGTTACGAATCTCAGCCACGATTAACTGCCATCCTTTTGTTGTTGCTTTTGTTGCTGCCGTTGCTGTAAATAACGATGATCATCTCTGATAACACGTGGCACTAACACACGAGGTTCTATACTAACGGGTTCGTAGACTACACGCTGTTTTTCAGCATCGTAACGCATCTCTACATTTCCGCTGATAGGAAAGTCTTTTCGAAACGGGTGCCCAATAAATCCATAGTCGGTAAGGATGCGGCGTAAGTCCGGGTGGCCTTCAAACATAATACCGAATAAATCAAATGCTTCTCTTTCATACCAATTTGCTACACTCCAGATACCGGTAACCGAATCTACAACCAGTGGGTCACTCGCGGGCGCGGTCTTGATGCGTACCCGTTGATTATGTTCAATTGAAAGCAGATGATAGACAACAGAAAAACATTTTTCCTTCTCTGCGTTATCAGCAACTTGTTTGTTCACTCGTTTGTTAGCTTGTTTATTAGATAGGTGTTTAGAACTATTTGAATCATAATTTGTGTCGCGCTCAGGACTGCTAACACCTCGACTAAAACCGGCCCCTGTTGCGTCATCTGTCGACCACTCAACTTCACCATAGGCAGAATAATCAATACCACATACGTCGATCAATATCTGAAAAGAAAAACCATCGTCGTCATGCAAAGTTTTACAAACATCAAGAATGTCTTTTTTATCAACCACAATAGTGATTTCACCAAGCTTGTCGTCGCACGAATTAAGCTTATCCCCAAATGTTTTTTGCAGGCGCACTTTAAACGCTTGTGTTTTATTATCCATATTAAAATCTACTTATCGTGCGATAGTATTTGTATTTTTTATCTTGTTTTGTAGCTGAATAATGCCGTATAGAAGAGCCTCCGCAGTTGGAGGGCATCCCGGTACATAAATATCTACCGGCACTATCCGATCACAACCTCTAACAACAGAATAGGAGTAATGATAATACCCCCCCCCATTTGCACACGACCCCATCGAGATAACCCAGCGCGGTTCTGACATCTGGTCATATACCTTACGCAACGCTGGCCCCATTTTATTAACTAAGGTACCTGCAACAATCATGACATCAGATTGCCTGGGGCTGGGACGAAAAATAATGCCAAATCTGTCTAAATCATATCGAGACGCACCTGCATGCATCATTTCAACAGCGCAACAAGCTAAACCGAATGTCATTGGCCACAATGAACCCGTTCTAGCCCAGTTGACAAGTTTATCAACGGAAGTAGTTACCACACTTTTTTCCAGTACGCCTTCTATTCCCATTCCAGGGCCCCTTTCTTCCACTCGTAAATAAAACCGATTACCAGAATCCCCAGAAAAACAACCATCGCGAGATATCCGAACATCCCTATTTCATCAAGCACAATTGCCCAAGGAAAAAGAAACGCGATTTCCAGATCAAAGATAATAAACAGAATTGCAACAAGATAGTATCGCACGTCAAATTTCATGCGCGAGTCTTCAAAGGCTTCAAAGCCACATTCGTAGGGAGATAGTTTTTCACTATCAGGCCTGTAGGGTGCGATCATTCTGCCCATAATAATTGGCATCACACCAAATATCGAACCCATAATGAGAAATACTAATATAGGTAGATAATTTTCCAACATTACATGCAGTCCTCCCCTTCTCTTACCAATAGCTAACTGCTAAATCTTTCCATCGACGCAGTATGAATAATTATTATGTTTCTTGCCTAAGCCACAAAGTACATAAAGAAATAGTGTTTCTCTATGGCTAAACCCAACATCCAGATATCGTTTTCCGGTATCGTTGAATTACACACCTATTGAGTATCATGGCCAGGCACTTATTGTCAACAACGCTGTAAGTAAGTTATTATTTAATATCAACAAGTTAAACACCCTTGTTAATGTTACTACAACTCAACATCATTAACATTTAAAGTTATTTCTAGCACTCATTTCAATTAAATTCGAGCTTTGCTTCTTTAATAATATTATGGTGCCGATGGCCGGACTCGAACCGGCACAGCTTTCGCCACCGCCCCCTCAAGACGGCGTGTCTACCAATTCCACCACATCGGCAACAAAACACACTTACTTACTCTAACTTAATAATAACTAACTTTATTGTTGTGGCACATCCTTGTCTTCCCCTGCATCTGAAGGTGTCGATTCGAAAGGAGATGGTATTGAGGGTACATCTGCTTCCGTTTGGTTAGACGGTGTAGTTACAGTATCAATCTCAGTCGTATCCGTAAATGTTTCAACTTGTGTATTGGTAACATTGTCCATCACGCTGGAACTCTTTTTTACCGACTGCCCTGATAAATAAGCTAAAGACAAGCTGCACATAAAAAAGATGGTTGCTAACACACCGGTGCTTTTTGTCATAAAGGAACCAGACCCTTGAGAGCCAAAAACAGATCCGGATGCACCACCACCACCACCACCACCGCCAAATGCGGCCCCGGCGTCAGCTCCTTTACCATGTTGCAATAAAACAAGCGTCACTAGACCAATACCAGCAATCACAAGTACTACTAAAAGTATTGTATCCATTAAACTAAGCTCTCTTTTTCATTAACCGTTGCATTTGCCGCATTACAAATCGCTAAAAAATCTGTCGGCTTAAGTGACGCACCACCAATTAAACCGCCATCTATATCAGGCATGCCTAACAATTCTTCAGCATTAGATGCATTCATACTGCCTCCATATAAAATCTGAACTTGTGCGCCTGTATCTGCATCAAGATCAGAAAGTTTTTTTCGAATAAAAGCGTGCACTTCCTGCGCCTGATCTGGGGTAGCCGTTTTGCCAGTGCCTATTGCCCAAACGGGTTCATAGGCAATGACCGAATTTTTAAATGCGCTAATATCTACTACATCCAACACTGCATCAATTTGCCGGCTAACGATGTCTTCTGTTTTACCCGCTTCACGCTCCTCCAACAACTCACCGATACAAAAAATCGGAATTAATTGTGCTTCGCAAACCACAGCAAATTTTTTAGCAATAAATTGATCTGTTTCGGCATAAAGCGTTCGTCGTTCCGAATGGCCGATGATCGAATATTTACAGCCATAATCTTTAAGCATACTGACTGAATTCTCTCCAGTAAACGCACCCGATGCTTGATCACTGACATTTTGCGCACCTAATGATATAGCGCTATCTTTTATTTGTGAATGTACCTCAGCTAGATATATCGATGGAGGGCAGACGACTATCTCAACGCTGTTGCCCTTATCTAAGCCATATTCGATAATACCTTGCTTAATACCATCAAGCAGTTCTTTAATATTTTCGATGGAACCGTTCATTTTCCAATTCCCGGCAACTAATGGTTGACGCAT
>VAPK010148555.1_pt1 | contig 10582 bp, 10 predicted proteins | sample 3395031 | NCBI WGS metagenome assembly VAPK01 (sample SAMN08290443, study PRJNA428436) | hydrothermal vent metagenome | isolation source: Deep-sea hydrothermal vent chimney 1 | place: Pacific Ocean: Juan De Fuca Ridge
CGAGAAGTTGATGTTGACTGGGAAGCCTTGTTATCGAATCTAGTGGGTGATTTTTTCGCACGCAAAGCAGCTCAAGCAAGTGAACATACATCCTCATGGTTTAGTGACAGTGCTAATAGGCTAAGAAATGAAACAGCAGAATACTTAACCGAAGAATCAGACTTAAGTCCAGCGACACAAGAAATTTACCAATTTATAGATCAAGTAGATACCCTACACCAAGATGTTGATCGTCTGGATGCCCGTATTAAACTCCTACAAGATGTAACTAGTAATAGTTCCAATAAAGAAAAATAATGAGATTAATTTCCCAATTTGTAAGATTAATAGAAATTAATCGTGTCCTTATCCGTCATAACCTTGATGAAGTCATCTACGCAATTCCTGCATTCAGACCACTACGTTTTATTTATCACCTATCACCTTGGAACTGGGGAGATAAAAAACAACGTGATCCGCGTCCCGTACGAATTAGAAAAGCACTTGAAGACCTTGGTCCTGTTTTTGTAAAATTTGGTCAAATACTTTCAACCCGTCGCGATATGCTGCCTGATGATCTTGCTAATGAATTAGCCAAGCTCCAAGACGATGTCCCTCCATTCTCTGGTGCCATGTCCAGACAAATCATTGAGGACTCGCTAGAACAATCAGTTTCCAAGCTATTTAAAGAGTTTGATGAAACACCACTTGCATCTGCCTCTATCGCACAAGTACATACTGCTACCTTGCACAATGGAAATAAAGCCATTGTAAAAGTAGTACGCCCAGGAATTGAGAAAACAATCCGTCATGATATTGATTTAATGATGTTGATTGCCAAGATGATTGCGCGCTTTAGTGACACAGGAAAGCGTTTACGCCCTGTTGAAGTTATTGAAGACTACGAAAAAGTCATATTCGATGAGCTTGACCTTGGTCGAGAAGCTGCCAATGCCAGCCAGTTACGCCGTAATCACGAAAAGTCGCCTGATCTATATGTTCCTGAAGTTTATTGGGATTATTGTACCGAAAAAGTATTCGTTATGGAGCGTATTTATGGTATTCCTGTGGGCAACACGCAAGAATTACGTGACCATAACATCAATATGAAAGTGCTCGGAGAACGAGGTGTAGAAATCTTCTTCACACAGGTTTTTACCCACAATTTTTTCCATGCTGATATGCATCCTGGAAATATCTTTATTGATAAAAGTAACCCGCAGAACCCCAAATATATTGCCGTTGACTTTGGCATTATGGGAACGCTAGAGCCACAAGATCAGCGCTATTTAGCAGAAAATCTACATGCCTTTTTCAACCGTGATTACAAACGCGTCGCCGAAGCTCATATAGAATCAGGTTGGGTTCCTGCAGATACAAAAGAAAGTGAATTTGAAGCCGCTATTCGAACAGTTTGTGAACCCATATTTCAATTACCAATAAAAGATATTTCCTACGGAAAACTCTTATTGCGTCTGTTTCAAACTGCGCGACGCTTTAATATGGAAGTGCAACCACAGTTAGTTTTACTCCAAAAGACTTTATTAAATATAGAAGGAATGGGTCGCGAACTCTATCCTGATTTGGATCTATGGGATACTGCTAAACCCTTCCTACAGCGTTGGATGGATGAACAATCAGGAATACGTTCATTACTAAAAGGGGGCAAACAAAACCTACCTAAATTTATTGAGCAGCTCCCTCATATGCCCGTTATGGTCAACGAAGTTATAAAGCAGATCCATGACAATCAGCTGAATCAACAAAAAGAATCTCAACAACTCCAAGAAATTCGAAATGAAATCAAAAGAGCAAACCAAAGAACGATCATTACTATTACAGGTAGTGTATTGCTAATTACCGCAGTGTTAAGTAGCTCGCCCATGTTACTGGTTTCCTCAAGTATTTCCTCAGTAACACTTATTTTAGGCATTGCAGGTATTACACTGCTTATCTACGGCTTAATGAAAAAATAGCCTATCCCTAGTTAACATTCAATTTCAGGAATTCTTTCCAGTAAATGATTTAATAGTTTTTCAGCATCTTTGTGCCCTTGCTTTGCTGCTAGGCTAACCCAACGCAGAGCTTCGTCTTCATCCTCTGTTATACCACTACCATCTAAAAACATAATTCCTAACCAGTACTGTGACTCGGCATTACCTTGTAGAGCAGATTTATGATACCAACTAGTCGCATTGCACCTATCATCATAATTATCACTTTCCCTTAATAATGCTACACTTTTGTGAGTCATTTGCTTTGTATGTTGAACCGTTGTTTGGATTTGGTCACGTAAGGAGTCATTACCATTAGCAAATACTTCAACACCACTCGTGAGCGTAGAAACTAATAGTGTAGAAACAATAGAGTTAATTGCTTTTTTTGAATAAGTGCTACTGCTCTTTTTTGTCGCGGTCATTCTCAAACTCAGAAAAACCGTAGTATCCGACACAGCATGAATATGATGAAGGTTATTTAGAATTGGTAAACCTACACTACTATTCCCCGTGTTAACAATCTTAGTCAAGCTGCTACTTTTTAATGAAAATAAATCAAATCTTGATCGGTTATCAATAGCTAATTTACCACTAACAACATAGATAATAGAGAATTTCTCAGGATGAGAATGCATAGGCATTTTCACTCCCTTAGGCATAAGGTGCAATGCTAACTTAATATTATTATCATCGATTAATTTAATACAACGATGTTGATAACAAGGAAGTTCATCATAAGAGTTTAATCTAGTAATCACATTTTGTTGGCTACATACACGATTACTAAATTGACTAATAGTATCAATACTATCGTGTGATTCTCCTTTATGTGCATAAATCTGTAGGACATGTTTATGAAATTTCTGTAGTTTCTCTAGTCTAAAAGATGATGGATTTAATTCAGCTTTTAACGTTGAATATAATGTTGAGTATTCCATTATGTTTCTCCCTTATCAGTGTTTAGACTTCCACTCTAATCAGGTAAGCAACTTAAAAATGTTAATAAGTCACACTTCTAGAATAATTTGCTATTATTAGGGAGTTCAGATCAAGTCCAAATATTTTAAACTTGCTAAGACTGCCAATGTTTTTCTGTACTAAACCCAAATTGATTCATCAGAACTACCTTAAAAGAGAACTTAATTTAACTGCTTACATAGGAGATTTATGTCAGGTTTAAAAGCGCTCTCAGAAACTGAACTACTGCAAATACAAGCAGACCGTCTTAAGAATATACAATTATTTGAGGGCTTATCTGGACCAATTTTGAACGAGTTGGTTGGTCTAATGAAAGAGATATCTTGCCCTAAGAATTCATTGATTATTTCTCAGGGTGATAAGAGTAGAAGTCTTTTTATTGTGATAGCAGGTCGCTTAAAAGTATTTGCAATAGATGACGATGGAAATCAAACGATTTTCACTTTTTTTAATCCTCATGATTACTTTGGTGAACTTAGTTTACTCGATGGTGAACCTCGTTCTGCTTCAGTATCAGCGATTGAAGACAGTAAAGTCTTAAAGTTGGATCAGACAAAACTTAGAGACTTTATAGAGAAGTACCCTGAAGTTTGTTGGCCATTATTCAAATCACTAACATCTCAAATACGTAAAATGGATGAAACTATTTGTACACTCACGAGTAAAGATACCTATGGTAGGTTGATTCAAGTGATACGTAATGAGTCTATAGAGCAACAAGATGGGACTATGAAAACACAAAAAATTACTCACCAAGAGTTGGCAGATATGATTGGTTCTTCTCGTGAAATGGTAAGTCGTTTATTAAAAACTTTAAAACAAGGTGGTTATATTGATATTGTTAGTAAAGAGATTCACATTCGTAAGAAATTACCTAGTCATTGGTAAGATTACAAGCCACTAACGACACAACGTAAAATCCCATAATCAAACTCCCCATCAAGCTCATCAAAAAGTGGCTTCAACGCATTCTCATGTTTGCTATTTAAAAGTTCAGCAGTTCGTTCGATTAAGGAGAAATCATCTTCTTCAATGTCTAACGCATCAGCTGCAGATAGCATTCCTGCTTCTATCACGTCTGCAATATGTGCATATACTGTTCCTGCAGATAAGTCACGTTTTTCAGCAATCTGCTCAATTTTTAGACCTTTATTATATAAATTTAGGGTCTCATTAATTGTATCTGAAAAGTTATTTTTGAGAAGATTTGGGAGTGGAAACTCACTAATGGCATCCATGAACTTCTTGCCATACTTCTCCAGTTTCATATCGCCAACACCATTGATATATTTAAACGTTTCATCTGTTTGCGGACGTTTTCTAGCCATTTCTATTAATGATGCATCACTAAATATTACAAAAGAAGGAACACCTTGCTCATTGGCTAAGTTAGTTCGAACTTCACGTAATGCCTCAAATATTTCTTCGTCCATACCGCGTAATTCAGATTTGGCTTTTGTACCTTTTGAGCTAGACTTGCTCTTCTCAGGTTTGTGATATTTACGTGCTGATAAAGTCACTTCACCACGCAATAATGGACGTGAATGTTCAGTCAACTCCAAGGCACCAAACTTTTCCATATTAATACTTAGATAGCCTTGAGCAATTAATTGACGATATAGGCTGCGCCACTCAATCTGTTTTAGGTGCCCACCAATGCCCCAAGTTGTCACCTTATCATGACCATTCTGAGTGATTCTATTATCGGCTTTTCCTAATAAAACATCAGTTACATAAGCCACACCAAAGCGTTGCCCTGTGCGATATACCGTAGACAAAGCTTTTTGTGCATCTTCAGTTGCATCCCAAGTTTCTGGTGGGCTCGTGCAGTTATCACAATTTCCACAGGGCTTATCCATGGTCTCATCAAAATACTTTAAAATGGCTTGTCTGCGACAACTAACTAATTCGCAAAGCCCCAGCATTGAGTCTAATTTTTGATTGGTAACACGTTTATAATCTTCACTACCCGTACTGTTTTGCATCATCTGGCGCAATAAAATAACATCTTGTAATCCATAACTCATCCAAGCATCTGCGGCATTACCGTCACGTCCTGCTCTGCCTGTTTCTTGATAATAGGCTTCGATGTTTTTTGGTAAACTTAAATGTGCCACAAAACGTACATCTGGTTTATCTATTCCCATGCCAAAAGCAATGGTTGCGACAATTATCACTCCGTCCTCACGTAAGAAACGTTTTTGATTTTGTGATCGCACTTCAACACCTAAACCCGCATGATAAGGTAAAGCATTTAAGCCCTTGTCAGAAAGCCACTCGGCTGTAGATTCTACCTTTTTACGAGATAAACAATAAACAATTCCTGCTTCTCCCTCATGTTTACTCTGAATAAAGCGAAACAATTTATCGCGTGCATTTTGTCCCTCTGTAATAGTGTAAGTAATATTTGGGCGATCAAAGCTACTAACATAAACCCCTGCCTGATTAAGGCGAAGCTGCTGAATAATCTCTGAGCGCGTACGATTATCAGCAGTAGCTGTCAAAGCGATACGTGGTACATCAGGAAAACGATCAGGTAAAACTGAAAGTTGTTGATATTCAGGTCTGAAATCATGCCCCCACTGCGATACACAGTGAGCCTCATCAATTGCAAATAAAGAGATTTTGCATTGATTTAAAAGCATAAGACTTTGTTCATTCAATAAACGTTCGGGTGCAATATAAAGCATCTGCAGCTCACCACGTAATAACGCGTCTTCCACCTCTTGGCGTTCATAGCTAGACAACGTTGAATTCAAATATGCGGCTTTAACGCCTAACTGCTTAAGGGCATCAACCTGATCCTGCATCAGAGCAATCAAAGGCGAAACGATCACCCCTACACCTTCACGAACCATTGCAGGAATCTGGTAACAAAGCGACTTACCTCCACCTGTAGGCATCAACACAAAGGAATCGCCACCATCAATCACCTGATCAATAATTTGTTGCTGGTTATGTCGAAAATCATCATAACCGAAGGTGCTTTGAAGAATTTTTTTTGCTTGTTTATGCATGTAAAAGCCAATCTTGTAAAAAAGGGTGGGGTGCCATATATGATTTCACAGCGGTGTTAGGAGCTTAAAGCCATACTGACATTAGCAGCCATATTCATAAGCATGTGCATTGCTATGGGTACATAAAGTGAATTGGTTTTAAGCTTAGCTATTGATAATAGTATGCCAATTAGAAAAATAGAAATAATCTCAAACATGCCATATTGCATATGAATAAGTGCCCATGATGCTGAGCTGAATAATATGGCTCCTGTTGTTCCTATAAAGCTGCGGCGTAAGCCTTCAAGTAGAAAACCACGAAAAAAAATCTCTTCAAAAAAAGGTGCTGCAATGCCGACTGCAATCCATAGAAGTGGTAAGTTTTCGGTACTATTATAAACTTTCGTCATGAATTCAGGTGTTTCAATTTCAAGCATTGAGGCGATACTTTCCATCATGATCATTGCGATGATCATCAGACCCATAAAAGCTAGAAAGGGTTTTAGTTTGGGTCGATATAAGCCGAGGTATTCTTTAATTGTTAATTGTTTACGAATGCTAATAAAAAGTAATATTAAGCCAATACCTAATAATGCGGCAGGGATTTCAGCAAAACTAATTGCGTCACCATCATAGGAGTATTTCTGTAAAAAGCTTTCAAGTGAGGCGGTAGATGATTCAGATAATAGTGCTTGTGTGAGTGCTTCGCCTTCTTCAAGAAAGATATGTCCAAATAAAAAAAGTGATTGGAATAAGCCAAAAACAATAATAATAAGAAAAGAGAAGCCAAGTGTTGACCAAATTCCCCAGTATTTGTCGGTTGCTTGCGTTTTATTTTCTAAGGCGTTATTCATCAACGATTAGTTGAGATTTACTCAGGATATCCTGTAAAGCAGCTTTATTTTTATTGAAAGGAATAGCGAACAGACCGAGACCAAAAATAGATGATATATATCGAATCATGGCTTGATTCCAACTGATTGACTTACCTTGTAGATCAACTACTTTGATTTTCCAAACTTTCATTCCTAACGTTTTACCACGTCTACTCCAATAGAGTGTAAAGTATAAAAAACTAATAATAAGCCATGTGTTTTTTAAGAAAAGACTAAGGAAGCTATCACTGGGAATAATACTCACAGTTTCCCCTTCAGCAGTAATTTGTACCTGTTCAAATTCTATTAGTCCTAGCTGGATAACAAACTGTTGAATGATCAAGGTTATGACGAAGGTTAGAAAAAAAAGGATAAGAAAGTCATAAAAAATAGCAAGTAGGCGTTTACCAATGGACGTTCGGCGTTTATTTAGCATGACATTTTAAGAAAGTTACTGAGCATGTCGTGACCGTGTTCAGTAAGAATGGATTCAGGGTGAAACTGAACCCCTTCGATAGCAAGTTCCTTGTGACGAATACCCATTATCTCATCAATTTCACCACAGTCTGTTTCTGTCCAAGCGGTAATTTCTAAGCAGTCGGGCAAGGTTTCTTGATCAATAACAAGTGAATGATAGCGCGTTGCCTCAAAGGGTTCTGGCAGTCCAGCAAAAATACCCATCTCACGATGATAGATACTGGATGTTTTTCCATGCATAATTTCTTCAGCTCGAATGATATCTCCACCAAACGCTTGTCCAATGGCTTGATGACCTAAACACACCCCAAAAATAGGGAGTTTTCCTTTGAAATGATCAATCACATCAAGTGAAATACCAGCTTCATTTGGGGTGCAGGGACCAGGTGAAATCATAATACGTTCGGGTGCTAGCTTTTCTATATCCTGCACTGAGATTTGATCATTGCGCTCAACTATTACATCGGCACCAAGTTCGCCTAAGTATTGGACTAAGTTATAGGTAAAGGAGTCGTAGTTGTCTATCATTAAAATCATTTGTGCGCTCCATCTAGTCCTGCAGCAGTTTGACTCACTGCTTTAAAAATAGCCCGTGCTTTATTCATTGTTTCTTTCCATTCAAGCTCAGCTACTGAGTCGTATACTATGCCGGCTCCTGCTTGAATATGTAACTTACCATCTTTAATTACCGCTGTTCTAATCGCAATGGCAGTGTCCATATTTCCATTCCAAGCAAGATAACCAATTGCACCAGAATAAATTCCTCGCTTTACGGGTTCGAGTTCGTCAATGATTTCCATAGCGCGGATTTTTGGTGCACCACTGACTGTGCCCGCAGGAAAAGTTGCACGTAATACATCAATCGCACTCATGTTAGGAAGAATTTCACCGACCACATTAGAGACAATATGCATGACATGTGAATAACGCTCAATTCCCATTTTCTTGGTTAACTTTACAGTGCCTGTTTGACTAACACGTCCTGCATCATTTCTACCAAGGTCAATTAACATCAGATGTTCCGCTAATTCTTTCGGGTCACTGAGTAGCTCTTTTTCCATCTCAATATCACGCGCCTTGTTATAGCCACGCTTTCGAGTTCCCGCAATAGGGCGCACGGTGATTTCACCATCATCTAATCTTACTAATATCTCTGGTGATGAACCGACAATATGAAAAGTATCAAGATTCATATAGTGCATATAAGGAGAAGGATTGAGTGAACGTAATGAGCGATATAAATCTAGTGGTGGTGCTTTAAAAGGCACGCTGAGGCGTTGTGATAAAACCACCTGCATTATATCACCGGCCTCAATATATTCTCTTGCTGTTTCTACTGCAGCCTTAAAGCCGTCTTCGGTAAATCCAGAAACAAAATCTTCTTCATTAATGGTTTGCGGTGATTTCGCTGCTTGATAGAGTTTAAGAGGTTCATGTAGCTGTCTAGTGAGGTAATCGAGTCGTTCTTGAGCTTTCTCATACTCGCTATCTTTAGCTAATACTATTAATGAAAGGATGCCATTTAATGTATCAAAGACGACGGTTTCCTCAGAGAGCATTAGGAGAATATCGGGTGTTTGTAGTGGATCAGGTTTGGTTTCTGTCTCTATATTTGCAAGCTTTGGCTCAATATAACGTATGGTTTCATAACCAAAATAACCAACTAGGCCACCATTGAAACGAGGCATACCTTCAATTTCAGGTACTTTGATTTTTTCTTTATAATTTTCAATCCACTCAAGTGGATCATCGACAGTTTCTGTGCTGATCTCTTTAAAGTCTTGAGTGACTTCTATTTGATTACCTGTAATTTTAATGATTGTTCTTGCAGGAAGACCAATCATTGAATAACGACCCCATTTTTCACCACCTTGAACAGATTCAAATAAGTAGGAATAAGGACCATTGGCCAGTTTAAGATAAGTGCTTAGTGGGGTGTCTAGGTCAGCAAGGACTTCACGAACCAATGGAACACGGTTGTAGCCTTGCGAAATATAAGAATCAAATTGTTCTTTAGTGAGAGCATTTTTCATGGTGTAACCTGTTTAAATTATTATTCGGACATAACAAACAACTGTCTTTTTTTCAAAAGACACTATATCCAAAGCCAATTACTAGACAGGTTTAACATGTGCTTATTTTAACCCTCTTAGGGTAACTCGGCAAGACTACAAATTAAATAGCATCAATATAAACCCATTTCTCATTTACACGAGAAAATAAGCTTCTTTCTTTATGCTGTTCTATTTCACCCATAAGAGAATGGCTGTATCGGCTGCTGATAAACTCGACCATACCTTTTTTATCTTTCTCTTTTCCTGCCTGGGTAGAAATGATTTTTAGACTAATCAGGGTTTGGGGACCCATCTCTTTTAAACTTTGTAAAGTAGGGCGGGTTGATTTATGCCATGTTCGAAATAAATATTGTGCATTACCAAATACATAAGCACTGTAACGCGAACGCATCAGGGCTTCGGCTGTGGGTGCAGAACCTCCTGCTTTGTGGTATCTCCCACAGCACTTTTCATAAGTGAGTGCTGATTGACAGGGACAATCTTCTTTTTCCTGCCTTGGCATTAGCTATTTTTGATCATTTCTTTTAGCTCAACAAAAGAATCAATAACTGCATCAGGATTAGACTCACGAATATCCACGCCATGGTTGTAGCCATATGACATACAGATAATATCAAAACCTGCAGCACGTGCAGCTTTTACATCTGATGTTGAGTCTCCGAGCATCAGTGACTTTTTAGGATCAGCGCTAAGTTCTTTTGCTCCGTGTAATAATGGTAGAGGATCAGGCTTTTTCTTTTCTAGCGTGTCGCCACTTATCACAATTTCAAAATCATCCCATAAGCCTAAATCTTTTAGGATAGGGTGAGTGAATTCTGCATCTTTATTGGTGATGCAGCCAATTTTAATGCCCAATGTTTGTAAATAATCCATGCCTTCACGAACACCTGGGTAAAGCACACTACGTTTGGAAGTATTTTCAGCATATAACGCACGAAAGATCGGCATTGCTGTTTCAAATATTTCAGCATCGTGATCAGCATTGAGATCATTCGCTATACCGCGCTCAACGATACGAATAACACCATTACCTACCCATTCACGTGCGGCAGTCTCTCCTCGGGGTGGTAAGCCAACCTGTTTGAGTGTTTCATCTAAACACCAAGAAAGGTCTGGAACAGAGTCGACAAGTGTTCCATCGACATCAATCATTATTAGTTCTGGAGTGAATAATTTAGACATTTTTTAACTCTTTTTTGTCACAC
>VAPK011109499.1_pt1 | contig 10581 bp, 10 predicted proteins | sample 3395031 | NCBI WGS metagenome assembly VAPK01 (sample SAMN08290443, study PRJNA428436) | hydrothermal vent metagenome | isolation source: Deep-sea hydrothermal vent chimney 1 | place: Pacific Ocean: Juan De Fuca Ridge
CGACGGTGACCTCGTGTACTCACGCCTCATCGAGCGCTACACGACGCTCCCGATGCAGGCAGCGGAGATCCACGAGATCGGCCTCCAGCAGATCGACCGACTCGCTCAGGAGTACCTCGAGATCGCCGGCCCACTGCTCGACACGACGTCCCTCGAGGACATCTTCACCGCACTGCGCGACGACCCGGCACTGCACCACACGAACGGTGCCGATGTCGTCAAGCAGTCCGAGGAGGCTTTCGCCGCCGCGAAGGCAGCGATGAGCGACTGGTTCGGCCGGCTCCCCAAGTCGGACTGCTTCGTGCAGGAAACCCAGCACGGTGCCGTGGCTTTCTACCTCCCACCAGCCGAAGATGGGTCACGAGAAGGTACGTTCTTCATGAACACGACCGATCCCACCTCGTGGGGCACCTTCGAGGTCCAGGCCACGGCGTTCCACGAGGGTATCCCCGGACACCATCTCCAGATCGCCATCGCCCAGGAGCTCGGGGACTCGATTCCCGCCTTCCGCCGCAACGGCTTCATCTCTGCGTATGGGGAGGGCTGGGGCCTCTACACCGAGCGCCTCGCCGACGAGATGGGCCTCTACTCGAGCGAACTCGACCGGGTCGGAATACTCCAGGCAGACTCGATGCGGGCGTGTCGCCTCGTTGTCGACACCGGCATGCACGCCCTTGGATGGAGTCGCCAACAAGGCATCGACTACATGGCGGCCAACTCGCCGATGACGATGCACTCGATCATCGAGGAGATCGACCGGTATCTCTCTTTCCCCGGCCAGGCGCTGTCATACATGATCGGACGCATCGAGATCCAACGCATGCGCGCCGAGGCAGAGTCGACCATGGGAGCCCGGTTCGACATCAAGGGTTTCCACGACACGGTGCTCGGCTCAGGGTGTGTCCCCCTCGAGACGCTCGATCGTCTCGTCAAGGAGTGGGCGAGAGCCTGACATAACGGTTCTGACAGACGAACGAAGGGGCGCTGGACCTTCCAGCGCCCCTTCACCCGCGTAGGCCCTGCCGTGGAAAGGGCCTCAGGAGGAACTGGCCGGGATGGCTTCCTGCTTGCTGGATGCGATCGCGATCTTGCGCGGCTTCGCATCTTCACGTACCGGCAGTGTGACCGTCAGGACGCCATCGTCGTACGTCGCGTTGACCTTGTCGGGGTCGAGCGCGTCACCGAGACGGATCTGGCGACTGTGGATCCCCGTCGCACGCTCACGGAGCATCCAGTTCACCCCGACGTTGTCCTCGAAAGAGCGCTCGGCCTTGACGGTGAGGACCTTGTCCTCAACGGTGACCTCGATCTTGTCAGGATCGACACCGGGAAGGTCGAAACGGAGCGTGTAGACCCCATCCTTCTCCCAGGCATCGAGCGGCATCACGCCGCCACGCCACCGGGTACCGGCCGTAGCCAACATGCGGTCCATCTCCTCAAAGGGATCAAAGAATCGTGCCATCATGATCTATCACTCCTTTCGCAGGTGTCCCACACCCCCTCAGGGGTGCCTTCTCATGTCATCCACTGCATATAACTTTATAGCATTCGACTCATATTCCATCAACCCCAAACTTTTCGCGTACCCAGGGTTGGTCGTCCGATATATGCCGCAGTGAGCCCACAGAAGGGGATCCACCACGCAGAAGAGCCCCCGATTGGATACATCGGGGGCTCTTGCCCATGGCGGAGAGGGAGGGATTTGAACCCTCGAGGGGGCTTACACCCCCTACTCGCTTAGCAGGCGAGCGCCTTCGGCCGCTCGGCCACCTCTCCAGGTTGACGGAAGGATATCAGGGCACGGCGTCCTCAGCCCCTCGATCACGAAACGGGGGCAAGCGGTACCCTCCGTCGACGTCATCGGGCCGGATTCCGATACGAACGAACACGAGGACCGAACATGGGAAACAGGACAACGTCATGGACACGTGCGAGCATGCTCGTAGCCGTGATGGCCCTCATCGCCGCCGCCTGCTCGAGCAGCACCGACACACCACCGGGTCCGCTCGATCCGAACATGGGGGAGATCCCACCGGTCCCGGAACTCGATGCAGTCAGCGTTGAGCAAGGTGGGGTTCTCTACCAGGCACAGTGTGCTGCCTGCCACGGTGCGGATCTCTCCGGAGCCGACGACTGGAAGACGCGCAACGAGGACGGCACCTTCAAGCCACCGCCGCATGACGCCTCGGGTCACACATGGCACCACCCCGACCAACTCCTCACCCAGCTCATCCAGGACGGCGGCTCGTCACCCGACTCGGTGATGCCGGCGTTCGGAGACAAGCTCACCGACGACGAGATCGCTTCCATCCTCGACTACTTCAAGTCCAACTGGGGACCTGAGGAACGCCAGTTCCAGTGGATGGTCACCTGGCAGGATCTCCAGCGCGGCTGACCGGCCTGACCCTCATTCTGTGGGCTCTCTGCGGCATATATCGGACGACCAACCCTGGGTACGCGCCTAGAGGGTGGACCAGGGGATGGGGTGGGTGTGGTCGAGGGACCGGTCGGCTGCGGGCATGGGGTACTTGAGGCCGTTGCCGCAGTTGAAGAGCACGACACGCTCGCTGCACGAGACGTCGCCCCGCTCGAGTGCGGTCTCGTACGCTGCGAACGTCGCGGCGCCCTCGGGGGACATCAGGAGGCCGTCGGCCTGAGGGACGTTCTGCTGGGCATTTTCGATCGCCTCGTCGGGGACCGCTATGGCGAAGCCACCGCTCTCACGGATCGCGTCGAGGATCATGAAGTCACCGATCGCAACGGGGACCCGGATGCCCGCGGCGATCGTCGCGGCGTTCTCCCAGAGCTCGGCATGGCGCTCACCTTGCTCGTACGCACGCACGATCGGGGCGCAACCTGTGGACTGGACGGCCACCATTCTTGGGAGATCCCCGGTGATCCACCCGATCTCACGTAGCTCCTTGAAGGCCTTCCACATCCCAATGAGGCCTGTACCGCCACCGGTCGGGTAGAAGATGACGTCGGGAAGCTGCCAGCCAAGCTGGTCTGCGAGTTCGAGGCCCATCGTCTTCTTCCCCTCGATGCGGTACGGCTCCTTGAGTGTGGAGACATCGAACCATCCCATCGGTTCCGTGCCTGCACCGACGATCTTGCCGCAGTCGTTGATGAGTCCGTTGACCCGCCACACCTTGCCACCCTGGAGGGCGATCTCACGCACGTTCACCTCGGGGGTGTCGTCGGGACAGAAGATGTAGGTTTCCATTCCGGCCCGTGTCCCATACGCCGCGAGTGCTGCACCGGCGTTGCCGTTGGTCGGCATCGCGAGGCGGGAGAGGCCGAGTTCCTTCGCCATCGACACAGCCATCGCAAGGCCTCTCGCCTTGAACGACCCCGTCGGGAGCCTGCCCTCGTCCTTGACGAGGAGCTCGTCAACTCCGAGACGCTGGGCTATCGCGGGAAGGCTCACCAGAGGGGTCGCCGTCTCACCGAGAGACACGACGTTCTCCAAGCGCCTGACCGGGAGGAACTCGCGATACCGCCACATACCTGTGGGTCGCCCGGCAAGATCGTTGCGGTCGACCGTCGCTGCGAGTCGTTCGAGGTCGTAGCGAACAACGAGCGGCTTCCCAGCTCGTGAGAGGCCGTGAACGACATCGGATTCGTATCGCTCGGAGGTGTAGGCGCACTCGAGGTGGGTGACGAACGTGGGGTACTCGTTGCCTGCCGTCATCGTACCCACGCACCTCTCGTCGACTTCTCGCCCACCGGCACGCCAGCGTAGCCCCACGATGCACCACCAGGATTCGGCGGATCCACACCATCGGTAGCCTCCTGACGATGGCGACCACAGGCGACCGACAATCCTCGCTCCCCTCAACGAGCGTCGGTACGCACCGTGACGCCTTCGGGACCTCAGAGTGGGGTCTCCTCACCGGGATCGCTCTCATCTGGGGATCGTCGTTCGTCTTCATCGCAATCGGACTCGATGCCTTCCGGCCGGGCGTCGTCACGCTGCTGCGTCTCTTGCTCGGTGCCGCAACACTCGCCCTCGTACCAAGGGCACGAACAGCGATCGACAAGCGGGACAGAGCGCGCGTGTTCATCCTTGGGATCGTTTGGATCGGGATTCCGCTCATCATCTTCCCCATCGCCCAGCAGTGGATCGACTCGTCGGTCGCCGGGATGCTGAACGGCGCCGTCCCTCTCACCTCGGCCCTGTGGGCGACGCTCCTCCTGCGCCGTATCCCCGGATGGCGCCAGCTCGTCGGGATCGGGATCGGCTTCCTCGGCATCCTCGCGATCACCGCTCCGGAAGTCGCGACCTCCTCGGCAACGGCGCTCGGGACGTTCCTCGTCCTCGTCGCGATCGTCCTGTACGGTCTGTCGACGAACATCGCCGTCCCCCTCCAGCAGAAGTACGGCGCCCTGCCCGTCCTGTTCAACGCCCAACTCGCCGCACTCGTACTCGTCGTTCCCTTCGGCCTCACTCAGATCCCCGGGTCGACGTGGGCGTGGCCGTCGGCCCTCGCCATGATCCCCCTCGGCGCTCTCGGCACAGGACTCGCCTTCGTGTTGATGACGACACTCGTCGGTCGTGTCGGTGGTCCCCGGGGATCCATCGCGATCTACTTCGTTCCGATCGTGGCAATCGTCCTCGGCGTCGTCGTGCGCGGAGACATGCTCGAACCGATCGCCATCGTCGGTGCGCTCCTGGTTCTCGTCGGTGCATGGATCACGTCACGCAAGGAGACGTGACGCGTCTGGGAAGCGTCCAGAATCACGTAGGATCGGCCCATGTACATCTCACCGACACCCGACTCGATCGCTGCGTTCACTGCACGGGATCTCAGCCAACCGGTGACCATGTTGAACCTGTTGCGCTTCCGCACGATCGCCGACTACTCCGAGTGCCCCGATCTCGCACCCGACGAACCCATCTCGGGCAAACAGGCCTACGACCTCTACTCGAGGAACACGATCCCTCTCCTGAACGCGGTGGGTGGCAAGGCAACGTACTTCGGGAGAGGGGGGCCACTTCTCATCGGCCCCCCAGACGTTCGATGGGATATCGTTCTTCTCGTCGAGTACCCCAGTGCCCAGGCATTCTTCGACCTGCTGGAGAACCCTGCATATCAATCTGACGCGGGACACCGCACGGCAGCACTCGAGGACTCTCGCCTCCTGCCGATGACGTGACGTCGTCGAGAATCAGCTCCGGTCGACCGCTTCGAGCACACCACCGAGCCACTCTATCGACCCGATAGTGATCGGATCGACCACGAGCTGAACGTGGTGCACCCCGACACCGGCGAACTCGGCGAGGCGTTGAGCGATGGCCTCCTGATCGCCACCGATCGGGTGCGACGTCTCGCGGTTCGGGTTCCCCTCCGGTGCAGCGCTCCCGCCCGGTGCCTGGATGAACACCGTGACCGACCGCTCGACCTCACCTGGATCGCGGCCAACCTCGACGCAGGCAGCATCGACCTTGTCGAGAAGTTCACGGGCTCCCTCAGGCGTGTTGCCGTACCAGGCGTACCAGCCGTTCCAGCGCTCGACGTACGGCATGCTCGAACGCAACACTCTCGGTCCCTCAGATCCGATCATGATCGGGGGCCGACCCGGACGAGCCCGTGGGACCAGCTCGCACTCACGCAACGTGTAGTACTCACCTTCGAAATCGATAGAACCGTCCCGAAGGAGTGTGCGAATGATCGTGAACGCTTCCTCGAACCGACTTGCCCTGTGGTCGAATGGGAAACCGAATGCGTCGTACTCGGTCCGGTTCCAGCCTGCGCCGATACCGAGAACGAACCGACCGTCGGAGATCTCATCGATCGTTGCCGCCTTCTTGGCGAGCATCGCCGGGTTGTGGAACGAGGTTGCAGCCACGAGCGGCCCGATCTCGATCCGGTTCGTGACCGCACCGATGGCGGCAAGCGTCGACCACGCCTCCCACGGCCCGGTCACCTCGCCGTCACGGCGATAGAGGAGATGGTCCCCGAGCCAGAGTGAGTCGAATCCGACATCCTCGGCCGTGATCGCCATCTCCCTCAGTTCCGTCCAAGGGACGAACCTCTCCACCTCGGGAAGCTGCACACCAACACGAAGCTTGCGACCCACGATACGAACTCCTTTGCGAAGACTCGCCGTGGCTGGCGTGCCCCGGCAGACGGCTAGCGTCCAATCTAGACACTGCGTCCAGAGAGGGAGAATCCAGATGAACGAGCATCCGATCAGCAGGTTCCCAGTTCCGGACCTCGACGAGGTCCCCGACGACGTTCGCGAGTTGATGCTCTCCGTCCAGGAGAAGGCGGGGTTCATCCCGAACGTGTTTCTCGCCCTCGCACATCGTCCCGACGAGTTCCGTGCCTTCTTCGCCTACCACAATGCTCTGATGGAGCGCGAGGGAGGGCTGACGAAGGCCGATCGCGAGATGATCGTCGTTGCGACCTCCGGAGACAACGGGTGTCAGTACTGCGTCGTGGCCCACGGAGCGATCCTACGTATCCGCGCTAGGAACAAGCTCGTCTCCGACCAGGTCGCCATCAACCACCACAAAGCCGACATCACCGAACGGCAGAGGGCGATGCTCGACTTCGCACTCAAAGTGTCGAAGAACTCACGGGAGATCAACGATGCCGACTACGAGAAGCTCTACGCGTTCGGGTTCACCGACGACGACATCTGGGACATCGGGGCGATCACGGGCCTCTTCGGGTTCTCGAACCGCCTGGCGAACTTCGCCTCGATCCGGCCCAACGACGAGTTCTACACCATGGGCCGCTGATCCCCAGGCGTCTGGCGCTGATTCAGCTCGTATACGAGCTGAATCAGCGCCAGAGTCCTGGGTGTGGCGGAGGGAGTGGGATTCGAACCCACGGAAGCTTGCGCCTCGCTGGTTTTCAAGACCAGTACTTTCGTCCGCTCAGTCATCCCTCCGTGCGCCCTGACGGGCGGCACACGAACAATCCTCTCGACCACACACAGAATCGCACCTCGCGAGATCGCTCACAACGGGGCTCTCTCCAGCATGTGATCTCCAGCGGAGGGGGAGGGATTTGAACCCTCGGGACCCCGAAAGGTCCAACGGTTTTCGAGACCGTCACATTCGTCCGCTCTGTCACCCCTCCAGATGCACGGGAGTGTACCGACACACCAAAGCGAGCGGGTCTCAGGACGTCGCTGGTCACGGCGAGACGAACAGCGCCCACGAGTGGCTAATTTCGGGGGCAGCGCACCACCCGCTGGAGGGACTCTCATGCCGATCGCAACCCCGGATCAGTACAACGCCATGCTCGACGCTGCCAGGGACTACAAGTACGCCTACCCGGCGATCAACATCGCGTCGTCCGAAACCCTCAACGCCGCGATGCGCGGCTTTGCGGATGCAGGCTCAGACGGCATCATCCAGATCAGCCACGGTGGGGGGTCCTTCGCCTCGGGCACCTACGTCAACTCGATGGCGCTCGGTGCCCAGGCCATCGCGGAGATGGCTCACCTCCTTGCAGACGAGTACCCGGTGCTGATCGCCCTGCACACCGATCACTGCCAGGCGGACAAGGTCGATACCTTCATCCGACCACTCCTGCAGGTGAGCAGGGACCGCAAGGAGCACGGTCTTGGGCCGCTGTACCAGAGCCACATGTTCGACGGCTCGGCCATCAACCTCGATTCCAACCTGACGATCAGCGAGGAGCTCCTCGAGGAGATGCGCCAACTCGACATCGTCCTCGAACTCGAGGTCGGCGTCGTCGGCGGCGAGGAGGACGGTGTCTCGGCTGAGGGGACGCCGAGCGAGAAGCTCTACACGACCAACGAGGATCTCCTCGAAACCGCACGACGACTCGGCCTCGGCGAGAAGGGCAGGTACATGCTCGCCGCGACGTTCGGCAACGTGCACGGCGTGTACAAGCCGGGGAACGTGAAACTCCGCCCCGAGGTGCTCCGGGACGGCCAGACCGCCATCAAGGAGGTCTACGGCGAGGATGCCGGGTTCGACTACGTCTTCCACGGCGGATCGGGATCAGACCTCAGCGACATCCACGACGCGATCGACTACGGCGTCATCAAGATGAACATCGATACCGACAACCAGTACACGTTCACCCGCTCGATCGCCGACCACCTGTTCACGAACTACGACGGTGTGCTCAAAGTCGACGGCGAGGTCGGGAACAAGAAGGTGTACGACCCCCGCTCGTATCTCAAGAAGGCCGAGATCGCGATGGCTGAGGGCGTGACCGAAGCGTGCGAACGCCTGCGTTCGACGGGGAAGTCACTGCTGCAGGCCTAAGACGTAGCACGACTACCGGCATTCAGAGAAGAACTGCTCCATGAGTTGCCTGGCCTCGTCTTGACGAACCCCCGCGACGAGATCGATACGGTGATTCAGACGGTCGTCCTGAGGGATGTTGAACAGTGACCAGCAGGCGCCGGCCTTGAGGTCTGGTGCTGCGTAGACGATCCGATCGATCCTCGCCCACACCCCGGCCATCGCACACATCGCGCACGGCTCTACCGTCACGACGAGGGTATGGCCCTCGAGGTGCCATGAACCGAGTTCGTTCGAGCGGTCACGGATGACGAGCATCTCGGCATGGGCCGTTGCATCGCCCCGCTCCTCACGCCGGTTGTGGTCCCTGGCAGTGACGGCGCCATCGGGGCCGACGAGCACCGCACCGATCGGAACGTCGCCGTGCTCCGGGGCGAGCACCGCCTCCTCGAGGGCGGTTCCCATGGCGTCGTTCCAGTTCACTACAGGGCCTTTCGCTTCTACAATCTCCAGCCTAGGGAGGGGTCGCATAGTCTGGCCTAGTGCGCACGCCTGGAAAGCGTGTATGTGGAAACGCATCGAGGGTTCGAATCCCTCCCCCTCCGCCCAAGATCACACGCTAGATATGGCCCCATTGCAAGCCCACCCGCAAAATATCACTCGCCGTGGGCCCAAGTAAGGCACCGCAGGCACGACCGATCACCTCAAGTCGATCCCGCAACAAGTCCTTAGGGTTCGAATCCCTCCCCCTCCGCCCACATCCTTCCCACTCCTGTCTCGCCGGCCGTCGAGGGCTACGCTCGACACATGCATATCGATCCAACACTCTTCACCGACGACGCCGTCTCCGATGAGACCCGACAATTCAACACCGCGCTCCAGGAGATGCTGAGCTCCCTCCCGCCGATGACATCGTTCGAACCCGAGCAGGTCCGCAAAGCTCGCCGTGAAGGCAAGAGTTGGATGGGCCCCATCGTCTACTCCGACCATGCCCGAACGATCACGATCGATGGACCCGGCGGGGATCTCGAACTTCGCATCATCGAGGTTGGAGAGTCCAACGGCGTCTACCTCCACATCCACGGAGGAGGATGGGTCCTCGGCGGTGCTGATCTCAGTGACGTCGGGAACGAAGCCATGGCCGTCGAAGCAGGGGTCACGGTCGTCTCCGTCGAGTACCGCCTGGCTCCCGAGCATCCCTACCCGGCCGGTCTCGAAGACTGCGTCGCCGCCGCACGGTGGTTGATCGACAACGCCGTGTCCAAGTTCGGGAGCAACCGCCTCACGATCGGCGGTGAATCCGCAGGGGCCAATCTGGCTGCAGCGACCCTCCTCAAGGTCCGTGAAGACACCGGGTACGCCGATTGGGCAGGAGCGAACCTCGTGTACGGCTCATACCTCCCGCACGGCACACCCTCGGTCCGCCAGTGGTCCACCGAGGGGTTGATCCTCGATCCAGACTCGATGTCGTGGTTCGGTGACAAGTACACGGGAGGAAAGCACATCGAAATGGACGATCCGTACTTCTCCCCCCTCTACGGCATGCTCGATGACCTGCCTCCCGCCCTCTTCACGGTCGGTACCTGGGACCCGCTCATCGACGACACGCTCTTCATGGCCATGCGTTGGATGGTGGCGGGCAACGACGCCGAGTTGGCGATCTATCCCGGCGGGACCCACGCATTCGACGCGTTCCCCACCCAGATCGCGGTCGAAGCCCGAACCCAGATGCACGAGTTCGTGTCGCGCGTCACAACGGGATAGACAGTGCCAGGCCACAAGAGGCCTCGATGCTCCGCTGACTGTGAAGTGTCGGCTGTGAACTGTGAGCTGTGAACTCCTCCGCTCGCTACCATTGTGTCAACCGTGCTAGGTGGGGCGCTAGGGGTGCCCTCCCTCCGAAATCCTCTTCATGCGGAGCTGAACTCCCCGCCTGAGGGTGTGACGCATTCGGGTCTAGCGCTAGTTCGATAGATGATGACAGTGAGTCCTGTAGCGGCGGAACGTCCGTGAATCGGGTCAGGTCCGGAAGGAAGCAGCCCTAAGCGGGTCGTTCCGGGTGCTGCGGGGGTGCTCACCCGAGTCGATCGACTAGTTAGCGCCGTCTGTTGATCATTCGAAGGCGGGGTGCACGGTGAGCTCCGCGGTACTCGGTACTTGGTACTTGGCACTTGGTATCCAGTACTCGGACAGCCAGCTTCATCAATCTCGCAACGTCGGGCTGCCTTCTCCATGTACCAGGTACTCGGAGGATCAGCGGATAGGGGGACAAGCGCTTCGGTGATCCGCTGAAACCCCAACGCTGTCAAGGACTTCGAGAAGTGCCAAACGGCTCAACCGTCCCTATC
>VAPK010076724.1_pt1 | contig 10579 bp, 9 predicted proteins | sample 3395031 | NCBI WGS metagenome assembly VAPK01 (sample SAMN08290443, study PRJNA428436) | hydrothermal vent metagenome | isolation source: Deep-sea hydrothermal vent chimney 1 | place: Pacific Ocean: Juan De Fuca Ridge
AGTTTTCGGAAAAGTTTCAGTTCCGGGTGTTACACGTGTTTCCCAGTACCACTCCCAACGTTTGAACTTTTCATAGTTTTCATCACGAACTTCATTTTTACTTAGCGGGGCTTCCTTTACCGTTTTCCGGTTCCAATATTTGGCAAAAGCTTGTTGGTAGTCTTTTAAAGTAAGAGAGTGATTTTTTACTTTATTTTGTGGTAAATAATTTTTCCATTCCTGCGCCTGAACATAGTGACCAAAGCCGGCAAGCAGGAAAATCAGAAGCAGAGTCCGTTTTGTGAACCAGGTTGTTTTCATAATTATCGAAAATTAGAACGTCTAATAATTGTAAGTATTAAGATAAAAAAGAGAGGAAAGTAATAGCAGAATAAACCTTCCGAGTCATTATTTTCTACAAATTTAGGAAAAAGAAGTTAGTTTTTGTAAAAAAAATATGTCGATGTTTTCCATAACTTTGCCAAAAAGGAAAGTTTTGAAAAAAATCCTTGTTATCCGGTTTAGTTCTATTGGCGACATAATACTCACGACGCCAGTTATTCGGGCATTGAAAATACAGGCAAACTGTCAGTTACATATCCTTACCAAAGAAAAGTACAGAATGCTTTTCGCCACGAGTCCGTATGTTGACAAAATTCATACTTTTCGTGACAAACTAGATAAAGTTATCCGGGATCTACGAATGGAGGATTTCGATTTTGTTGTGGATTTGCATAAAAATTTACGATCGTTTCGGATAAAAAGGGCATTAAAAGTGTCTTCTGCATCATTTCCAAAAGCGAATCCGGAAAAATGGTTGATGGTTAATTTAAAAATTGACCGGTTGCCGAAAGAGCATATCGTGGGGCGTTATTTCCAGGCTGTAGAATCGCTTGGTGTAAAAAACGATGGCAAAGGGTTAGATTATTTTATTCCGGAAAAAGACTTTATAGATTTGGATGAATATCCACTGTTGAAGAAAAAGCCTTTTGTTGCCTTTGCCATTGGCGGCCAGCATTACACCAAACTTCTCCCGGTACGAAAAGTAGTAGCTGTCATTGACCGGTTGCAGCAACCCGTAGTTTTGCTCGGCGGAAAAGAAGATCGCGAAACGGCAGAACAGATAAGGGAGCTATGTTCGCACGATGGCATTATGAATACCTGCGGCCTCATCAACCTGCACCAGTCGTCATCTCTTATTCGGCAGTCTGCATTGGTCATCTCCAACGACACCGGGTTGATGCACATTGCTGCTGCCTTTAGAAAACCGGTCATTAGTATTTGGGGTAATACCATTCCCGAATTCGGAATGTCACCTTACGAGCCCGGTGAGGAGCAGAAAGTAGTAATAGCACAGGTAAAACACCTGAAATGCCGCCCTTGTAGCAAAATAGGCTTCAAAAAATGTCCGAAAGGACACTTTAAATGCATGATGAATCAGAATGAGGACTTCATCGTTAGCGAAGCAAAGCGGCTTCTTTCTCTCCAGCCAAAATGATTAGTCATCTACATGACGCTTATCCATTACTTGTACAGCCTTTTTGAAAATAGGATCAATTTCATGATAAATAGGATAGAACCCTTTTTCATCCAAAATATTCCGACCCACGTAAGCTTTAAAAAGAATTTTTATTCTGTCTTCAGATAATTTCACCTTCCGGGGACTTCCGGTAATACCCTTCTCTTTGGCATACGCTACCAAACTCCGGTACTCCTTGTCTGTCATGTTAAAACCTTTGTCGAAGCGACTAAAATTAGTAAACTTACGCAACTGAGGACGATGGTTATCGGTATATTCAAAGGCAAACTGATAAATCATTCCCTTGTTGGCAAGAATATTATAAAAAGAATGAATAGTATCCGTGGCAAGCGGCACATAAATATCGGGCATAATACCACCGCCACCGTAAACTACTTTTCCTTTTGGAGTAGTGAATCTCAGTGAGTCATTAAATTTAATACTGTCCGGATGTTGCATTTCGCCATCAAGATAGCGCCGGTAAGCCTCAGCATAATAAGCTTTAAAATCATCTTTCTTGTAAGGTTTCTGAATACACCGGCCGGTAGGCGTATAGTAGCGGGCTACTGTCAACCGCAGCGCAGAGCCATCGGGAAGACGCATCTGCTCCTGCACCAGACCTTTCCCAAACGAGCGGCGGCCAATGACCACACCAATGTCATTGTCTTGCAAAGCGCCGGTAACAATTTCAGCAGCTGAGGCTGTTCCCTCATCAATCAAAATGGCTACATCTGTATGTTTCAGCTGGCCTTGGCTGGTAGAGTAAGCTACCGTTTTCGGCCGGTGCAGCCCTTTGGTGAAAACAATTATTTTACCTTTTGGGAGAAATTCATCTGCCACGCGAATGGCTGCGTTAAGATAACCTCCGGGATTCCCTCGCAGGTCAAGAATCAGCTTTTTCATGCCCTCTTTTTTCAGCTTGCTTACAGCCTTATCAAATTCCTCATAAGTGGTAGCCGAAAATTTGTTCAGTTTTATGTAACCCAACTGTTTGTTGACCATGTAAGCAATATCAAGGCTGTAAGTCGGGATAATGCCTCTGGTGATGGTGAAATGAAGGAGCTTGGGAACACCGCGCCGGTATATGGTTACCTTAACTTTGGTTCCTTTTTCCCCTTTAAGTTTATGTATAGCCATATTATTGGTAACATGCACGCCGGCAACGAGGGTATCATTTACTTTCACAATACGATCGCCAGCCATTAGGCCCACCTTTTGCGAAGGGCCTCCGGGAATCGGGTTTATGACCATAATGGTATCCTTTTCAATGCGAAAACTAATGCCTATTCCCTGAAAACTTCCTCGCAACGGATCGTTCATTTCGTTGAACTCAGCAGCTGTAATATATTGTGAATGAGGGTCCAGGTCATTCATCATCCCTTTGATGGCATCGGTTTCCAAATGTTCCTGATTTACCGAATCCACGTAATTATTATCAACATAATGGATAATCTCGTCCACTTTATTATATGCCGACCGGTTTCCGGTAATAAAAGAGAGCGCTCTGTGCTGCGATGCACTGTTTTGTAATAAAAACCCGAAAATAACGCCTGAAATAAGCACCAGCGCAAAAGCTATGGGCAGATAAACACGATAATTATTATGCCTTTTGGTCATGACCGATAATTTTGAAGAAGATGCAAATATAAGAATAGAAAAACCTCCTTTGCGAAAGGATGTTCTCTTTTAAGAATAATTATATTTCTGCAAACGTGCCGGGGATATTTAATACGCGAAAACAGATTTAATCTTTCAACCTGTTGGATGGCATATTCACGCTATAAAAACATAAGCCATTTTGCCTATTTTTGCTCTGCTTCAGAACAAGATGATTTATATTGATGAAAAAAGAAAATAAAAACAGGGTGTGTCCGGTTGAACGGGCAGGTGCGCTGGATACACGATTCAGACGCTGGATACAATCACCCAATCGAATATTGAAACCTTATGTCAAAGAGGGGATGCATGTACTGGATATGGGTTGCGGGCCAGGAGTTTATACGCTGGAGCTGGCTAAAATGGTTGGAGAAAAAGGAGCGGTGGTTGCTGCCGATATACAAGAAGGCATGTTACAGATTGTTCAAAATAAAGTTTTGGATACGCCATTGGAAAAAATCATTGAGCTACATCAAACTTCACAAAATAGTCTGGATTTATCCAAAAAAGTGGATTTTATCCTTGCTTTTTATGTACTCCATGAAATTCCCGGTAAAAAAAATCTTTACGAAGAATTACATTCGCTCTTAAAACAGGGAGGAAAACTTTTAATTATCGAACCAAGAGGGCATGTTTCCAAACAAGAGTTTGCAACTATGATTCTTCAGTTTACATCGTTGGGTTTTCATGCAGTAAGCTGCGCTAAAGTTTTTTTCAGCCGTACAGTATTATTACAGAAAGCAGAATAACCTCATACATTATACCAATTTATGATTCCGGAGTAATTTGAAAATCCGATCATGAATTGTTTACCGGTTCGGAGCGTCTCCTCCCTTTTTAGAGGATAATGCCAGCCAGCCCATCCCCAGCAAAGCGGCAATAACCGAAGCAGTCATAATGCCCACTTTGGCAATTTGTTTGAAAGCCTCACCACTGAAAGCCAGCTCGGAAATAAAAATGGACATGGTAAAACCAATCCCGGCCAGCAGTGCCACCCCGTAGATTTGGTTCCAACTGACCCCTTCGGGCAGGGTGGCCAGTTTAAATTTGACCATAAGCCGGGAAAACAGTGAAATACCAATGAACTTCCCAAGCACCAGTCCCATAATAATGGCAATGGCAACAGGATGAAACATGAGGTCAGAAATGCTTCCTTCGATGTGGACACCCGCATTAGCGAGAGCAAAAACCGGCAAAATGAAATAAGTAGTGATAGGATGCAGAAAATGCTCCAGCTTTTGCAATGGTGTTTGGGCAGCATCGTTGAGATTATCAATCTCTTCCACCACGTGAGCCTGTTTTTTGGTAAGCAACGGATTACCATTAGGGTTTTCCTGCCGGAATTTTTGTAGTAGTTTGCTCAACTTGGCAATGTACGTCTCTTCATCTATGTCAGTACGTGCCGGAATAGTCATAGCAATGAGAACGCCGGCAATGGTAGCGTGTACGCCGGAATAAAGAAAAGACAGCCAGACGCCCGACAACCCGACAACAGCATAAAACAGGGTTCGTCTGACGCCGGCAAAATTAGCCGCAACAAGAACGGCCATAAAAACAGCAGCCGTAATAAGCTCAGTATAATTAATGGTTTTAGTATAAAAAATGGCTATGACAAGAATAGCGCCAAGGTCATCGGCAATGGCAAGGGCCGTGAGAAAAATCTTTAGGTTAATATTCACTCTTTTTCCCAACATAGCCAAAAGCCCCAATGCAAAAGCAATGTCAGTAGCCATGGGAACCCCCCAGCCATGCATAAATTCCGGTTTGTTTATCACGATAAGTGAATACACCGCTGCCGGGATAATCATTCCTCCCAAAGCTGCCACAATGGGAAGAGAAGCTTTCTTCACAGAAGAAAGTTCTCCACCAATAATTTCCCGCTTTATCTCCAGACCCACCGTAAAAAAGAACAAGGCCATCAAACCGTCATTAATCCAGTGATGCAGCGACCCGATGAGTTTAAAATCGCCCCATGTGAAGCCAATTTTCATTTCATACCACAAATGCTGATAGGCCGGATAAAAAGAGGAATTTGCCCAAAAAAGAGCCACAATAGTTGCAATAATAAGCAGAACACCACCACTGGTTTCCTGATTGATAAAAGTTGAAACACCAAAGTGTCGGATAGACTTTCTATTCATAAGTCAAAAATATTGCTGGATAAGTATCTGCTAAAATAATAGAAAATAATAACCAGAGAAAATTTATGTTATTGTAGCGTTTTTGCTGTATGTTGAAGGTTTTTACAAAAAACACTTTATACAAATCAAGGCAAATACCTATTTTTGCCACAAAGAATTTAGACGATGAAGAATTTTGTGGAAGAGCTACGCTGGCGCGGTATGATTCACGATGTTATGCCGAATACCGAAAAGTATATGAACCAACACCTGACATCGGGTTACGTGGGCATTGACCCCACGGCATCCTCACTGCATATTGGCCATCTGGTAGGTGTTATGATGTTGAAGCATTTACAGCTCTCGGGGCATCGCCCCATTGCTCTGGTAGGTGGTGCAACCGGTATGATCGGCGACCCATCAGGAAAATCACAGGAACGTAACCTTTTGGACGAAGCCTCTTTACGGGAAAACGAAAGGGGTATCAAAAAGCAGTTGGCTAAATTTATTGATTTCGAAAGCGATGCGGAAAACCGGGCACTTATGGTCAACAACTACGATTGGATGAAAAACTTCACCTTTCTGGAGTTTATCCGTGATATTGGAAAACATGTCACGGTAAATTACATGATGGCCAAGGAATCGGTGAAAAAACGTATCGGCGCAGACAGCAAAACGGGAATGTCGTTTACCGAATTTTCCTATCAACTGGTACAGGGTTACGACTTTCTGCATTTGTACGAACACGAAAACTGCAAGCTGCAAATGGGCGGTGCAGACCAGTGGGGAAACATCACCACCGGCACCGAACTAATCCGCCGTAAGCTGGGACACGAAAATGAAGCTTTCGCCCTTACCTGCCCACTCATTACCAAGGCCGATGGTGGTAAATTCGGGAAAACCGAAAGTGGTAACGTGTGGCTCGATCCGGAACGTACAAGCCCTTACGAGTTTTACCAGTTCTGGCTAAATGTCTCGGACGAAGACGCGGAGAAATACATCAAAATCTTCACTCTGCTGACGCACCGTGAAATTGAACAACTAACGAAAGAACATAATGAGGCCCCACATTTGCGTCTTTTGCAGAAGACACTGGCAAAGGATATCACCATTCGCGTCCATTCCAAATCCGACTATGATGCAGCAGTGGAAGCTTCGCAGATTCTTTTCGGGAAAGGAACTACCGAAACGCTTAAGAAACTGGATGAACGGATGTTGCTAAATGTCTTTAAAGGCGTTCCGCAACCTGAGGTGCAGCGTTCGGAATTTGAAGCCGGTATAGGCCTGCTCAACTTTCTGGCGGCCAAAACAGGTGTTTTCAAATCAAACGGGGAAGCCCGCCGTATGTTGAAAGACCGGGCTGTTATGATTAACAAGAACAAAGTTGACGAAGATTACATCTTGAGTAACAACGATTTGCTTAACAACCGGTACCTTCTGGTGCAAAAGGGTAAAAAGAATTACTTTTTAGTAAAAATTGTTTAAAACATTTTCCTTCCTGCTCTTTTTCTGATTGATAAAGCTGTAACTTTATTGTAATAATAACAGCGGAAGCATGCCTGATAAAAACTTCACTAAAGAGCTGACAGCCCTAATACAGCTGCTTGACGAACCCGATGAAAAGGTTTACGCCGCTATCCGGACACACATTCTTACTTTGGGTACCGATGCGTTACCTCTGCTCGAAGAGGTGGAAAACAGAGCCTTTGCTCCCAAAGAAATAACCCGCATCCGGGAAATTATACATACCATAAGGATAGAGGACCTTTTTGGGAAACTAAAAGACTGGGCAACACACAATAGCCATGATTTACTGGAAGCCTGGCTACTCATCTCCCGATTCCATTCGCATGAAAATAATGACGAATATATAAAAACATCGGTAAATAAAATCTATCGGGACATTTGGGTCGAAATGAACAACGAGCTGACAGCCCTGGAGAAAATAAGGGTGATAAACCATGTGTTTTACAATGTGCATAAGTTTGATGCACTACAGGAGAAAAAACCTGTTTTGGCACCATATCTACTTGGAAACGTCCTACGTATGCAAAAGGGGAACTCTCTTTCCATGGCATTACTTTATCTGATTATTGCACAACGGCTGAACATTCCAATGTTCGGGGTAAGCCTACCTAAACATCTTATTTTAGCATTTACCAATGGCAAAACAATGTTGAAAACAGCCTCGGATTACCATGAAGAAGAGGTGTTGTTTTATCTGAACCCATTCAACAAAGGAGCTGTTTTCAGAAAAGGCGAGATAGAGCTTTTTATCCGGCAACTGAAAATTAAAGAACAGGAAAGTTTTTACCTGCCCTGCGAAAATAAGGTTGTTATCCGGCGTTTGTTGCAGGAGCTAACCATGCTACACAGGAAAAACCACAACATAATTATGGTCGATGCCATGTCTCACCTGCTGGCCGCATTGGAGTAATATCGAATATTACAGGCCGACAGAGATTGATATTGTCAGGATTTCAAAAAAGCAAGCACATTTTTTTCAATCCTTTCCGGGATATTCCGGACATCGACACGTTGGAATTTCTCGCCGGTGATTTGCTCATAAAGTTCAATGTAGCGCTCCGAAACACTTTTCACAAATTCATCGGTCATTTCGGGAACAACCTGCCCAGGCTGTCCCTGAAAACCATTTGCCATGAGCCACTCACGCACAAACTCTTTAGAAAGTTGCCGCTGAGGAAACCCTTTTCTGAAGTTTTCTTCATACCCATCAGCATAAAAATAACGGGAAGAGTCTGGTGTATGGATTTCATCGATTAGGTAGATTTTCCCATCGTCCCTTCCAAATTCGTATTTGGTGTCCACAAGGATAAGCCCTTTTTCAGCAGCTATTTGGCTTCCTCTTTCAAAAAGCAGGCGGGTATATTTTTCCAACACGACGTAGTCTTCTGTAGAGACCAGTCCCTGCCTGATAATCTCTTCTTTGGAGATGTCTTCATCGTGGCCTTCATCGGCTTTTGTGGTGGGAGTGATGATGGGTTCAGGAAAACGCTGATGTTCTTTCATGCCATCGGGAACCGGGACACCACAAATAGTACGGGAGCCTTTCTTGTAGCTACGCCACGAGCTGCCGGTAAGGTATCCGCGGATGATCATCTCCACCGGAAATGCTTTGCAATAACGTCCAACCGTAACCATCGGATCGGGTGTAGCTATTTTCCAGTTAGGAACAAGGTCGGCAGTGGCATCCAGAAATTTGGCGGCAATCTGGTTCAACACCTGCCCTTTGTATGGGATGCCGCACGGCAACACCACATCAAAAGCCGAGATGCGGTCGCTGGCTACCATTACAAGATATTGTTCATCAATATTATATACATCACGTACTTTACCATGATAAACACTTTTCTGTTTGGGAAACCGGAAATCAGTCCGGATAATTGCTTCTGTTTTCATTTTCTTTGTTTTTTTGGTAAGCGTCAACAATTCGTGTTACCAGTTTATTCCGAACAATATCTTTTTCGTTGAGATAAATAAAATCGATGCCTTTGATGCCTTTGAGGATGCGTTGCGCCTGAAAAAGCCCCGAATTTTTATTACGCGGCAGGTCAATTTGCGTTATGTCGCCGGTGATAATAAACCTGGCATTTTTTCCCATACGGGTGAGAAACATTTTAAGCTGGCTCTCCGAAGCGTTCTGGGCTTCGTCGAGGATGGCAAAAGCATTGCCGAGTGTTCGTCCGCGCATGTAAGCCAGCGGTGCAATCTCGATAGTTTCGTCTTCGAGATACGAAAGTAGTTTTTGTGTGGGCAACATGTCGCGCAAAGCATCATAAAGGGGCTGAAGATAAGGATCCAGTTTCTCTTTCATGTCGCCGGGCAGAAAACCCAGACTCTCGCCAGCTTCCACTGCCGGACGCGTTAGGATAATACGTTTAACCTCTTTATTTTTCAACGCACGGATTGCCAGGGCTACAGCAGTATAAGTCTTTCCTGTACCAGCAGGGCCAATGGCAAAAATCATATCGTTTACGGTCATGCTCTCCACCATTTTTTTCTGGTTCGGCGTCTGCGCTTTGATTAATTTTCCGTGGCGGCCATAAACCAGCACATCCTCTTTTAGAGTTGCCCCGCGGGTGAGGCTGTCATCGTCATGCTCCATGATTTGATCTACTGCTTTGTCATTCATTTTTCCGAAACGATCAAAATAGACGAACAGCAAATCCATACGCCTCTCGAAAGTCCTGATTTCCGAAGGATCGCCAATGAGTTTAATTAGATCTCCGCGAACAATAATTTTCAGTTTTGGAAAAATTGCTTTGATGTGGTTCAGGTATTTATCACCGGGGCCGAAAAACTCCACCGGGTTATCCATGTCAATCCGAATAATACTTTCACTCATGAGCGGCTACTGAAAAGGTGACTTCCTGTTAAGGCTTCAAAATTATTAAAAATAGCGCGAATAGATACCTGAATTTATTTAATTTTGAAAAGTTTATTACAAAGGGTTTAATTCATAAAAACAGCATGGCTATCATTACCTTAACCAGCGATTGGGGCGATACAGACTACTACCAGGCAGCCGTAAAGGGGCGTATTTTACAGGAGCTTCCTGATGTTGTGATGGTGGACATTACCCACAAAATTCCACGCTTCAACACGCGGGAAGCTGCTTATGTGCTACACCATGCTTACAAGAATTTCCCAAAGGGAACCATCCATATTATTGGCGTAAACACAGAAGAGAGCCTCCGGGAACCACATCTGGTGGTACTTTATGATGGTCATTTTTTTATCGGTGCAGATAATGGTGTTTTCTCTTTGATTTTTGAAAAAGACAAAGATCCGGAGAAAATTTTCACGTTGGACATTCCTCAAGACAGTGGGAAATATACTTTCTCCGGACGAGACAGGTTTGCCAAAGCAGCGGTTATGCTCGCCCGGGGGGAGGCTGTTGAATCACTTGGAGAGCCTTATGCTGAAATCAACAAAAAACTGGACTATGAACCTTCTTTCAACGCCTCCGGTATTCGTGGCATGGTCATCCACATCGACCCGTACAGCAACGCCATTACAAATATTTCGCGTAAGCTGTTCCGGCGGGTTATCGGAAACAAACCTTTTGCCATCTACTTCAAAGTTTACTCCAACGACAGCATTGGCGAGAGTTATGCAGATGCCGGTGGTAATGCTAATCCGGTTTGTCTGTTTGGCAGTAGCGATTTGCTGGAAATTGCCATGAGAAACTCAACGGCGGCATCGTTAATGGGGCTACAGGTCAACGACCCGGTAAGTATTGAGATCAAGACGGAAGAATAGAGAAGTGTTGGTTATTATCCCG
>VAPK010402116.1_pt1 | contig 10575 bp, 26 predicted proteins | sample 3395031 | NCBI WGS metagenome assembly VAPK01 (sample SAMN08290443, study PRJNA428436) | hydrothermal vent metagenome | isolation source: Deep-sea hydrothermal vent chimney 1 | place: Pacific Ocean: Juan De Fuca Ridge
GTAAAGCCAAATAAGAATTTTAACTTAACGGCTTTGTGCATTTGTGTCGGCATAGCTGAGACTGCCGCATCCAATTTTTCACAATCAGGATCTTCTTTTACCTGTGATCCTGTTGTCCGCGTAACCGCACCCTCAATCATTAATTGATGTTCGATAGTTCGAGTTTTAAACCCTGTTTGCGCGGCATCACTTGACCAGTCACGCCAGCGATCAAGTAAATTATCTAATTCTCGATCATCCATTATTTTTGTTTGAATCCGTCTTTCAACCATCGACACTTGGGGAACTTTAAGCCTTTGCAACATAAATACACCTCATTAATTTTATCATTAGAATTTTCGACAACAGTACCATTAAAACAAATTTCACAATTTTTATTATTAATAAAATCTTCTTGCGCTTTAACAATTGCTATTCCTAATTTCATATCAAGCCTTATTTTTATTAATCGTTTCACATGCTAATAAAAACATTTCCTTACATAAGAATTCTAAATACACTTCTATTAAAGTACTCGTCTTTGCACCTTTCGATTGAGTCCAAACTTCTTTTATTTTTTCAATGTCGCTAATTAATTGAAAATTTTTTAATTCTAATTCGTCTCTTCGTTGCAACAGCCTTGATAAAATATCGTTGCGCTCATCGTCTGCAATATTTTCTCTATCAAAATTCATAATAAATTTTTTAACCTCTCGTTAAACTCAGTTATCATTTTTTCATAATCGATTGCGGAAATTTTAATTTTTGTATTTTTAATTTCTTTTAATCTCTCTACCTCATCACGTCCGTAAGTATCGATCATATACAATGTATAATTTGTTAAACTACCTCCTTGAAACATATTGCAGTACACGCATTGAGGGTGAATATTTTCTTCTAAAAAATAAACGGAATTACCTTGCGCCTTGGGTATAAAATGCCCTGCTTGTAATTTTGACCAGTGTTTTGTTACTCCACACGTCACACAAGAGCAATAACCGTTTTCATCAGAATATTTGAGACGGATAATTTTACTAAGCAAGTCCCATGCCTTTTTTTTCAAAACTTTAGTACTTTTTTTCTTCTTCTTTTTTTTAGTTACCATAATATTTATTTTGTCAAGTTGAAGTTAACATCGGTTTAATCGGTTCTAGTAGTCAATAAATTGGCTTCCGGAACTACCCTATTAGACGTTTAAATTACATTTTGATAGTACGACCTGCCTTTTTGTTAATGCTGTGACAATTAATTAGCTTAATCCTAAAGGATTATCTTATTTGTCAATAAAACATAAATAATAAATGTCAAATAACGCTTGACTTTTTAATTCAAACTTAAAGTAAATTCTCTAAAATGTTTCATGATTAACGCTTCGCTATGCAAAGCTCATTACTTCATTTTGTAGTGCCAGAATATCGCCTTCCACGTAGTCTGGAAGTCTGTCTAAAATGATTTGCATTACCTTGGCATAAAATTGATCAAAACTAGCCTCATCCATTTTGGCGAAACTAATCGACTTAGGAATCTTATATTCTTCGCCATTCATACCAATAATTATCTCGTAATGTCCTATATCAATCGTTAACGCTTTTCGTAGATGTTCGATACTACTGAACGATGATTGAATCTGTTCGATACCATACACAGCAGTTAAAAAAGCAAAAAACTTACGATGAAATTTGATATTTCGCGGAATTTTGAATTCAAACTCATAAGCTTCCCCGATAACCAATCTACGTATTGTATCATCTTCTAACGGTCTTAGGTCTCCTGTGGGGAGTTTAAAAAACCAACCCTTCACTTTGTATTCCTTTTCTTCGTTATAGCTTTAAACATGCTTTAAATTCCCTTATGGTTGTAAGTAGCGGCGAAGTTCTAACCGCTTTTTCAAAGTTTGCTTTCTATCTTCCAATAAATTTTTGAGCATTCGCATTTCATCAAGCGATAGAATATTTATCGCGGCAAGGGCGTGAGCTGTTATTTCAAATTTTTCAGCAAGCTTTTCACGAGTCGTATTTTTTAATTCATCACCGAGTTTGTTGTATTCATCAAGCAACGCTAAGTACTCAGGTTGATATTGTCGTTTAAATCGCTTGCTCATTTTTTACCTTGCTCTTTTCCGTTTTCAGAAACATAAATCACTTTTAACTCTGAGAACTTTTGTCGAAAAGCTGCGATCACCTTCGCGCATTTTGGAAAATCAAGTTGATTTTGTGATTTCATTAAAACGACTCACTGTAATTCATGACGCGATCATCTGGGCTTGGTGTGTATTGTAAAGATTCAGGTTTAAACCAAAAACCAAAACGGCCCTCCCATTCACCATTGCGTTGTTTGACCACGCCAAGCTTGCAATCGGGGATTTGTGGATCAACCACTTCGTTGCTTCGAATTTTGTCTTCTTTGCTTTTGTCACGGAATACAATAAAAATATTGTCAACCAAATCCGCAATATCGCCAGTGCCTTTGAGATCGTGTTTTCCGGGCATGGTGTATTCGTTCATCCCTTTTCGCATGTGATGCACAAGATGGATGTGTACGTTGTTTCTTTTTGCCGACCAGCACAGACGATCAACAAAATCTTTTTGCCCGTTGTAGTCGTCAGAAGATATGCCGCATTTCATCATCGAGTCGATAACGATGTGATTAATTTTTAATTCTTGTGCCGCATAATTTATCATTCCCAAAATGCGATCATATTTTACGCTGTCTTGTTGGTCGTAAATCCAAAGACGATCATTTGTCCAGTCTGAAAATTTATTAACGTAATCATCCGCTGGTAACAAACAGCCCGATACTTGACGAATCATTCTCTGCATTGTTGCGGGCGGTTTCATTTCCATACTCGCAATTAACCAACGCTTGTGAAGTGTCCACGCTGCTATCATACCCAAGAGCTGCGATTTACCATGCCCGTTGTATCCTGCCCATACAGATACTTCGCCCCCACGTAATGCAACTTTACCGATTGTTTTTTGCCACGGTAAAGAATCGCCTCGATATTCTTCTTTCCCTGCAAAACGATCTATTACCTCTTGCTTGAATGAACTAGCAGGCATAATAAATTGACTTTCTTGTGTTCCGACAAAATCTAAAAAATCTTTATCCGTGATTATTTTCAAAATCCCTTACCTCGATGTAAGCTAGTTTCTCTCGTTCTAATTCTTGCGGTGTTAATCTCAAACCTTCACGCCGCATTCCTTTTGCTACTGCTAAAATTATTTTTTCGTCCTCGATATGATTACTCTGCTTTAATTTTTTCTTGTATTCGAAATCACGCTTGTGTTGTTCCCATCCACGAAATTCACCAAGACCACGATCAGGAAACAGATCCGCCATTTCCAAACCCACCGCGTTAAGAACGTCGATAGGAGCGCAACCGGCGAAACAGTGGATCAGAATTCGACCATCGTTCAGTTCTACCAACGACAACGAAGGTTGACGATCATCGTGCGAAGAACAACACGCAACGTAACGATTCCCCCCTACCGCTTTCACTTTGTCCAAACGTGAGAGAATGTTTTGAATCATATCCACGTTTCAGTTGTGGCTTTTTGTTTTGGTTTTTCGTTACCTTCCCAAGTTCTTACGCAAGCTTTCCAACACTTGATTTTATTTTTTCCGCGCATCCATCCATTGGTTTCGTAATGATCAAGAAACTTTTGAGGATCGATATTGTTTTTACGTTCTGTACAATATTTAATCACTTCTTGAATTGAAGGGGGAGCGAAGCGACCTTGTTTCGCCTTTATCTTGATCTTTTCTGTATCTGTATCTGTATCTGTATCTAGCGGAGACGATCGGGGACAATCGGGGACAGTCTCCGTTTGTCCCGCTTTGTCCGAGACAGATTTATAAGCTTGAGTTTGCATAGAATGAAAATCAATAATCTTATGTATCGTACTGTTTCTAGTGATTCTTTTGTCTAAATGCTTGGCTAAATCAAGACATGTAATTATGTTGTTTGATTGCTCAAATAAACCCAAGCCAACCATAAACGTCATAATCTCTTCAACAAGCAATTGATCTATTTTTAGATTAAATCCTATTACCTCTGCATCATGTTTAAGCTCGAAAGTGATATTTTCTTCCATACCTAAATCACTAGAAATTAGTTCTAAACAGTACCAATAAATTGCGTAACCATCCGCGCCATATTTCATTCTAACTTTTGTTAAATCTTGAGAATCATGAGCATTTGAGAAATGTTTAAACCACTTCATTAGTTTCTCCTCACCACTACATTTCTGTAATGAAATTCACCGTCAATATCTTTTTCGTTATATTCTTTAAAAATTTGAAACTGGGCTGAATTTAAAGTCACTGTAGTGATCTTCTTTTCAGACGTGCGTGAGAATGCGATTAATTGCTCAATGGCTTCATATACGTTGTCACGCAGCCTTGAGTCTTTCATGGGCGGCCTGCTTGCAGAACTTTATTGGCATCGATAATATGGCCGTTATCACGACACATTTTAGCTAAACTCCTTGCATGTCTGGTCTTACCTGAAAAATCAGTGTCGGGAAATCCTTCACTAACCCAACGCCAGACGGTTGTACGGGATAATGATAATTCTCTAGCTACTTTTGTAGGGCCACCCGCCCAATCGATATATTTTCTTAATGTTTTTTTCAACGTTAACCCCTTAAAGTTTATATTACTGTTAACCAACGGAGAACAAAAGTCAAGATTCAACTTGTTAAGTGTCACTTAATCTGTTACGCTTTAGTGAACGTTATATATTTATTGTTGCTAGCAGGCATGGGATAATTAGACTATGAATAGTAATCAGAAAAATCTTGACAGAGTTAACTTTACGCTTCGATTGAAAGAAGCTTTAGTTTTTAGTGGGCATAGTGAAAAAACACTAGCGGAACTAGCGGAACTATTTGGGGCGTGTTCGCGCGCTATCGTACACGCGTGGCTCCATGATCGAAAAATACCCTCAACGGCTCGCGCTGTTATTATTTCTCAAGCGTTGAGTGTGTCGTTTGAATGGCTGTTAACGGGGAATGGAAACATTGAAGGCTTCGCAATGAAAACGCCGGATGAAATCGCTATTATGTCAAAATACAGAGATCTTAAACGCGCAGGGAAACGAAAATTTATTAAATTAATTTTTACCGAGTGCGCGGAGCATGAGATTAATAAATTAAAGCCTACTGACAGAATAATCGAGAAACAAGCGGCTTTAAAGTTAGTGCCTTCGAAAGACTAACGCTGACACTATCAATCTACAGCATGGATTATTATCTTCTGAACACTGAATAAAGTTAGCAGTTAAGTCAGCGTCAAAAACTTTAATCGCTCGATTAATTGCTTTTTCAATATCATTGCATGGCGCAATATCCCCCGCTCCACAATAACTAGAGCATGACGCTGTATTACTTAATATAGCTTCGTATCCAGATATACTTAATACTGAAAAATCACCACCTAAATTATTTAAAAAATCCTCTGCCCAATATACCGCGTGTTCAATGGGTGTCATTTTTGACGCTTTTAACTCAATAATACCGCTCTTTCTCATCAATAAAATACCTTATTTTTTCTGTTATTTTAAAATTATGCAAGCATCAAATAAGCGTAGTGTAAATCAATTGTGAACGCCATAAAATATCGAATTTATTATTTTAATCGATTTAGCTTTTTTTTATTTAAGTTTGCTGTTAACCTTTGGAGAACACAAAGGAGAATGATATGCCCGATATTGATTCAATGAAAACTAGTAATTATCTAAAAAAAGAAGATGTAGGCCAAGGCGTACCCGTGACTATTCGTGAAGTTATTGAAGGCAATATTGCACAAGAAGGCAAGCCCGTAGAATTGAAATGGTTGATTTATTTTAATGAATTTCCGAAACCTCTTGTTTCTAATGTAACCCATCGAGAGCAAATAGCGGCTTATCTGGGTTCTCGTAATAGCGATCATTGGCTTGGTAAGCAAGTTGTCCTCTGGAATGATCCATCTGTTCTTTTTGGTAGTAATGTAGGAGGTATCCGCGTTCGTCCTACGAATCAAGCACCACAACAAAATCAAGCACCACAACAAAATCATGCACCACAACAAAATCATGCACCACAAAATCATGCACCACAAAATCATGCACCACAAAATCATGCACCTAAGACTCAACTTACACCAACATCACGCCCTCCTATCGAGTTTGACGACGACATACCGGGATTTGATTAATGAACCTTTACAAAATATCAAAGCAGTACGAAAACGCCTTAATGGAGTTCGAGGATACGGAACTTCCTGACGATGTAATACAAGACACCCTCGAAGCATTAGAGGGTGAATTAGTCGATAAAGGTAAAAACGTGGCCGCTTTCATTAAGAATATGGAAGCGGACGTTCAAGCGATTAAAGAAGCGGCTAAAGCCATGCGTGATCGCGCTACTGTTTTAGAGCGTCGAAGTAATTACCTAAAGTTACTTCTACTTAATACAATGCGCCAGCATGAGATTAACGAAATATCATGTCCTTGGTTTGTCATTAAACCTAAAAAAAATCCTCCTGCCGTAACTATTACGGATGCGGATGCTATTTCAAAGAAATACTTAAAAGAAGTAGTGGATTATAAAATTGATAAAAAATTAATCGCTGCCGATCTCAAATTAGGTGCGTCAGTGATCGGAGCTGAATTCACGCAAGGATGGAGGTTGGATATAAAATGATTAGATTAAGTTTTAAAACGTGGACGGAGCAACGAACTTACCGTTATATCAAAAAACGTATTTGGTGGGGAGGTTTTTGGACTCCCTTTGTCCGTTTAACTGAACGACTACCGCAGGCTGTTTATAAATGAACTTAGAAAATATTGATATGAACGAAATTGAAATATTAACTTTAAGATCAAAAAAATCTGCATTCTCTAAAGTTGAAGTTAAACTCATTTATGAAACAGGTATCGAAATTAAAGCGAGTATGACTTGCTTACATTCACCTAAAAGCGAATTAAAAGCACAATGTCATATTTTAGACTCACTTGGATTTACTGATATTCAAATAAGGGATTTAAGTCATGAATAAAATTGCAAGATTGGAAACTAAAATCACCGAACAAGATAAATTTATAAAAAATATATTAACTGAATTATCTGATTTATACGATTTATTTGACGACTTAAAGAAAAACACCGAAGCACTTACTATTAATTTTCTTGTTTTAATTAAGGAGATTGAACGACGATGAACTGGTTAGAAACATATTTTAAATTACTTGTTTTTTTGGGGTTTATTTTAATAATTACAATTAATGCGGGTTATCAGAATGATCTAATTTCTGCTATTCGAGCGGTAGGAATTCAGTGTAATGTTGACCACGTTATAACATTCGGTGAAGAAGATGAAAGATCAGCACACTAAAATAACGGGATATCGTGACTTAACTCAGGAAGAAATCGATCTAATGAATGAAGCAAAACAAATTGGATTAATAATAGAAAATTTCCTATCACGCATAGAAAGCTATCCTTCAACGGATAAACTATGGGTAGCTGAGGCTAAAACGGATTTGCAAAAAGGCATTATGTGTGCTGTTCGATCTATAGCAAAACCAGACTCATTTTAAGGCATTAGATAAATGAGAAAATTACATACCATTAAAATTAATAATGAATTCTCAATCGCTGAATTTTCCAGAGGTGGCTGGATATTAAAATATTTCACAAAGAAGCCGCCTAAAATAACTCATCACGCCACAATACAACAGTTATGTCGATGGGTAATCAATAAACACGCTGGCAATGCTAAAGATTTTGAAACGTTGCTAGACGCTCTAAATAGAGCTAGTGATAATTTAGAATCTGAATTTACAATAACAGTGGAGAACTTAAAATGAGACTAATTACGATTGTTACTATTGCAACTATCCTATTTGCTTTGCTAATTAGTGGTTTCACCTATGTAATAATGAGTTTTATTTAATCATATATTTAATGCACGAATCTAACCACCTTTATTCAGGAACCCCGATTGATCCATCGATTGACTATGGCTTCGTCTCGCCTGAGATATTGTTGTATTTTGATACATGGGTTAATAATTATATCAATCCAGAATGGGGTGGAGAATGGCAGGAAAGTTATGAAGAATACGTCAATTATATCGCCACGAACTTTGACCATGTAAAATTTCACAGAAAGCATAGTAATAAATATAACCACACTCACCAATATGGCGTTAACGTTTGTTTAAAATACCAATTTACCGATCCAAAAGTTTATGAGGCTGTACCATGATGATAAAAGAAGAACCATACAGAATTAAAGAGTTTGCGGAAATGTGCCCTTACTACAGCGAGACCGCCATTAGAAATAAGATTAATGAAGGTGTCTGGTTGAATGGTCGGGAATATATAAAAGCCCCTGACGGGCATATCTATATTATCAAGTCTGGTGTAATAGCGTGGATTTTCTCTAATATGCCCCTGCTACATAAAGGCATGAAACACGCCACTTGACAAGTAGAACTGTTCTGGTTATCATTATTATAACAACCAGATTAACCGACAAGGGGTAAATTATGACTGACCGAGATAAGTTAAAACAATTACTTAATCATTTTAATATTGAGTACAGCATTGAAGAGAGTGACATTATCTGTCACAGCGGATATAAAAAAATAAAAGGGTATTTCGGTTTCTTTACCTGCTTCACCTTTGATGATAAAGGTTTATTTTTAGATATGGGAGCCTACGAATAATGGCTAAAAAAATCACGAACTGGACTACCAAGTTCGATAAAATGAGATCGCGAGGCAAACAAAAATCAATAGAGGTTTATGTCACTATATCGAAGGGGATCGGTTGGTGGGAAATAATAACAGGAACCGAGCCGACTAAAACTAATTGTGAATTCTGGGACGAAAAAAAACGCGATTTTGAAAGTGCTGCAAGAAAAGGAAATGTTAATTATAATGAATTCTTCCCAACTGGTCGGCATGGTAAAAAAGTTGCTCACTTGCAAGGTGATAATAAAACAGTAAGGCAATGGCTTGACCTGTATTTAGAAGATTTTAAAAAACCCAGACTAAAACCCCGAACAACTAATTCAATCGCCACCACCACTCGTATTGTTGAAAACCAGTTAAAGCCAAAATTCGGCGATTACAATCTAAGTGAACTCGATTTTTTAACCATAGATAAATGGTTGGAAGATAGAGAGATCGTACAAAAGACTGTTAATAACGTGTTAGCCCCGTTGAGGTGGTGCTATGCAAAGGCAAAAAAGAAAAAGATTATTAGTGTTAATATTTTTGAGGACGGGAACCCCGAAGCCAAGCTTGAAACGACTTACACGAAAGACGCTTTTACACCTAATGAAATTCATAAAATACTGGCTGTTAATATGCCTGATTACGTTAAGAATATGACCATATTTTGGCTGTACTCTGGATTGCGTACTGGTGAAATCACAGCACTGAAATGGAGTAAGTGGGACAAGATCAATAACACGATAATAATTGATGAAGTGCGACGACAAGGCAAGCAAGAATTGGGAGCCAAAACACAAGCGGGTATTCGTAAATTTTCGTTAATGCCTCAAGCAATCGAAGTGTTGAAGCGACAAGAAAAAATCAGTAAGTTTAATCCTGCGAATGACGAAAAGTTAATTTTCTTAAATGGGAATCTACCTTGGGGTTATGATTTTGCTGACTACTGGCGCGATATACTGAAAGCAGCAAAAGTCCGTTATAGAATCCCTTATAACTTACGACACACGTTCGCCACCATGAAACTATCACACGAAGGGATCGAGCGCATCGGCCTGTTATCTCATGATATTGGCCATGACTCAGTAAAGACAACTAAAAAATCTTACATTGATTATGGATTAGTTAATATTGACTGGTCGGAAATATACGGAATGGTGATATGAAAGAAATAACTTTAATGAAATTAATGTTAACTGTGCCAGATCTAATGAACCAACTCAAACTTAATGACATTCAAATTAAGCTAGTTCAATTAGTTCAAAATCATCCTGACGGGTTAACAACATCCACACTATCCCTACTCTACGATATAACCACACAATCCGCATCTTCCAGATTAAAAGCTTTATGGTTGAAAGGCTATCTGGAACGCTCAGGCAGTGAAGATGGAACAGGGGGGATTATCTACATATACAAAATAGCCAACAGCTTAAATAATATTGAGATAATCAGTCGATAAATTTGTCATGAATTCGTCATACGTTTGCATGTATCCACATGACCTCACATTTAACATCAACGCATTCAATAACTTAAAAGTGACGAATTTATGACAAATTTTACTCAAAATCCGTTCACTAATATACTAAGTTGTTGATTTTAAAAGTGTTAAGTGGTATTTAATATGGCGGAGAGCGAGGGATTCGAACCCTCTCTTTTTCCATATAAAACAATAACTTAGAACAAATTTGTCATAAATTCGTCATAGCCTTGCCTTCTTTTTGCGATTCTACAGTATTTTAATAATCTTAACTAGATCGCTCAACCCGCTATTTTGAGCGCATGGGTTTAATGTACACGACCGATGAGCGTGTAGATTAATTACAGCTCTCACAATTAAAAGTGAGAACTGTAGTTTATTTTTTCAAATTA
>VAPK010880454.1_pt1 | contig 10572 bp, 4 predicted proteins | sample 3395031 | NCBI WGS metagenome assembly VAPK01 (sample SAMN08290443, study PRJNA428436) | hydrothermal vent metagenome | isolation source: Deep-sea hydrothermal vent chimney 1 | place: Pacific Ocean: Juan De Fuca Ridge
CCATACTGCCTGAACTGTTAAAATCTTTTGCAAAAACCTTAAAAGGATGTTCTGCGGTTGCTTGATATTTATAATTATTTCCGAGATTTCCTAAAATCAAATCCATATCGCCATCGCCATCTATATCACCTTTCTCTATTGAGAACCACCAACCTGACATATTGCTCAGACCTAACTCGTCATTTGATTTTCTACTAAACTTTCCTTTGCTATCTTGAAGCATAACCCACGGCTCCATCCACTCACCTACCATTACCAAATCTAATTTCGTATCATTATTGATATCAACCCATACAGCATCGGTTACCATTCCTGTTTTTGCAAGTTCTGGAGCTATATTTTCTGTTACATCTTTAAAATGTCCATCTACATTCTCATAGATAAAACTACCTTGTGATAAGGGGTAATTATGAGGTAAATGTCTAGTCCCTACAAATAAATCAAGATCTCCATCGGCATCAAAATCTACAGCTTTTATTGTACTACCACTTGCCGTATTTTGAGGTAATAAATCTGAACCATCAGAAAAATATCCCTTTCCAGTATTAATATAGAGGCGATCTTTATAATTTAAATTTTCGGGTTCAAATTCATTTCCACCAGAAACTACATATAAATCTAGGTCATTATCTCCATCAAAATCAAATGCCAATGCATCTACACCTTCATTCAATTTGTATTTTTCAAATAATTTATTTTCCTGAAGTATGAATTTTCCATATTTATCTTGAAAATATAGTGTTGCCTTATTTCCAGAACTTCCTCCAAAGAAAATATCATCTTTGTCATCACCATTAAAATCAGCTATTGCCATAGCTGGGCCAAACTGAGACATTTTATGTGGTAACAAGACTTGTTTCTCAAAGTCATCAAAGGTATTTTCTTGATGGGTGAAATTTAAAATAGTACTGGGTTCATTAACATATTTAAATAGCTTATTCTCTTCTTTTATATTGAAATCAGTAGAAGCGACTGCATCTTTCTTATCGATAGTGATTTTTTGATTGGCATCTACATTCAATTTGAATGTAATCTTACCATCAGGCCATCTTACCTTAATCGTATCTATTATTTTAGACTGACCCAGTCCGAAATGAATAATAGCACTTGATGTAGATTGAAAGCCTCTAACTGGCATTTGATCTTTGGATTGTTTTCCATGCTTAGTTTTTATCTCAATTCGACTTCCAACTCCACTTGAATTATTTTTTTTACCTTTAAGTTCTATGGATAGATAGCCATGATTGACATCTTTTAGGCTTTGATTCTCATAAATAAAAGCTTCTTGGTCTATATTATTGATAACGAGATCTAAATCACCGTCATTGTCTAAATCTCCATACGCCATTCCGTTAGAAAAGCTAGGCTCATCTATGCCTGCTTGAGTAGAAATATCTTTAAAATTTAAATCGCCTTGGTTTTTATAGAGGTAGTTTGGAATAGCTTGAGAAGGCATTTTTTTTGACTCTTCTAATATTCTTTTTGGAGAAGCAAATGCTAGTATTTTTTTTGCTTTAATAAAAAAATCGCGATTGTTAATATCTCTTCTTGTTCCGTTGGTGATAAAAACATCCTCTTTTGCATCGTTATCAACATCAAGAGCTAACACAGACCAACTCCAATCTGTTGATGAGATTCCCATCATCTGAGAAACATCACTAAAACGAGGGATACTATCTATAATACCAGAATTCAGTTGCAAAACATTATGCATATATTGATAGTGTAGATTATTATCTACTTGAGCCCAAAACAATGGAATATTCATACTTGCCATATTTGCTTTAGAGCGATAATTATCTTGAGGATTCATATCTAATTGAATAAAATCCATTAGACCATCACTATTAAAATCGGCAAAATCAGATCCCATACTGTACATTGCTGTATGATTAGTTGCTTGTTTTACAACTTCTTTAAAAGTTTTATCTCCTTTATTTAAGTACAAATAATCGGGAGATCCAAAATCATTATTAAGATATATGTCTGGTAAACCATCATTATTAAAATCACTAATACTTGCACTAATGGTGAGTCCAAAATTTTCTAAACCAGAGGCTTTCGTTTTATCAAAAAATTTTCCATCAACATTTTCGTATAGATGATCGGAGTCTTTACTGTCCAAATTATCCATTTTATATTTATAATATTCAGGTGAAGCACTAAACTTTGTTGGAGGATAATTAATCACTAATAAGTCTAAATCGCCATCTGCATCATAATCGAAAAAAGTACCTTGGTAACTATTTCCAGTATCTGCTATGCCATATTCTTGAGCTACTTCTGTAAAGGTCAAATTTCCATTATTAATGTATAGTTGATTTGTATGTGGTTTAAAAAGACCTGCAACAGAGAGGTAGATATCTAAATATCCATCAGCATTAATATCGACTAAAGAAACGCCTGTATACCATCTATGGTCACCTGCTGTTCCAGATTTTTTTGTAATATCTTCAAATTGTAGATTCCCTTTATTAATGTACAATTTATTAGAAACTTGATTTCCTGTAAAGAAAATATCTTCAAGTCCATCATTATTAAAGTCTCCAATAGCAGTACCGCCTCCCATATATAAATAAGGGTAAGTAAAATAATTTACATCTTCAGTCTCATTCATTGTATTGATAAATGTGACACCAGTTATTGTTGAGGGTAATAAGTTAAATAATGAATCTTTTTTTTCTGAAATAGTACAACTAAATATTAATACCATTATTAAAACTAATAATGCTTGTTTTAGGATAGGTATTTTATAATTATGCTTCATTAATAGAAGAAGTTTAGTTTTTAGGATGTAAAACTAAATTATATTGATTTTAAGCACTTTATAAATATTGAAAGTACTATTATAAAAAGGTACAGCCGAGAGCAAATTATAAGCTCTCGACTTTACCTTAAGAGAATACTATCAGTTTTAAAACTGATTATCAAATTAGCTAACTAATTATTTAGCTAAATTTGGATTAGCAGCAACATCATTTGCTGGTATTAGTGCCCAAGGATTTGCTTCAGTTAATTTTGAACCTAAAGGAGTTAAATCATTATCTTTTTGATCTCTTAATGCATTAACCTCATCTAATGTTTCTGTACGTACAATATCGTACCATCTACTAAATTCTCCAGCTAATTCCCAAGCTTTTTCCCAAACAACCTCTGTAGCTGTAGCTGTGGTAACTGCATCTAAACCTGCTCTAACTTTTACTTTATTTAAAGCGGCTAAAGCAGCTACATCTGCATTATCACCAGTTGCTTGAATCTGTGCTTCAGCATAAATCAAAAGTAATTCAGCATATCGCATATACAAAATATCATCATCGAAAGCTGGCCCACCTGCCCAAGCTGGTCCAAATTTAGAATATTTTGGTCTTTTGTCAGGAGGCGTATTAAATGTGAACTCTTTACGTACACCTGCTGGGAAATTATCGAAAAATCCAAACTCTACCGTTTTATCACCAAAAGCAATGGCTTCAGCTTGGTAGTTACCAGCATCCCAACCGTCTAGAATTTTATTCGCAGGAAATGCAATAATAGCTTCTGTATTACCTCCTTTACCCAAGTTATTCTCTGGATCTCCCATTATACCAGAAAATTCAACTTCTAAACTGTAGACTCCTACGTCAATAACTTCTTTTGCTTCAGCTGCAGCTAATGCATAATTAGCAGTATTTTTTAATGGAAAACCTGCAGTTGTTAAATATACATTTGCCAATAATGATTGTGCCATCCATTTATTAGCTCTATATACACCATTAAGTGAATTATTAGCTAAGCCTTCTTTTGCAAAAATTAAATCTGCAATAATCAAACTATAAATGTCTTGAAACGATGCTAAAGATTCTTTACCTGTAACACCTACTTGAGAACTAAGTAAAGGTATCTCTCCCCAAGTTCTTACCAATTCATAATAGGCCATTGCTCTTAAGTAATGAACTTCTCCTAATGGTATTGACGAAGCATTTTCATCACCGCCTTTTTTAAACACCTCTTTAATTTCTTCAGTGGCATCTATAACCGTATTTGCAGCACCAACCATTTCCCATAACAACGCCCAGGTACGTTCCATCTTCGCATTTGTATTTAAAGGCGTTAATTGATCGTATTCTAAAAATTCTGATTTATTAGATCCTGTAACTGCAGTTCTATCGTCAGCTGCCCATAAATGTGTATAGGCTTCACTATTAGAAAATAGCTTGTCTGCCAATGGTGAATATACACCTAAAACAGCCGCTTCTACAGCAGTCTTACTATTGAAAATATTATCAGCAATTAACTCACCTTCTGTATCAGAAGCAAAGTCATCACACTTAACGAAAAACAACGTAAGAAAAGATAGAAATATAATTTTACTTACAACGTTTAATATTGTTTTTTTTGTTTTCATCTTGTTTTATATTAAAATTTAAAGTTTAAACCAATAGTGAAAGTTTTTGATGTTGGATAAGCACCAACATCAATTCCTGATGCACCATCATTAAAACTACCATCAAACCCTCTACCTGTACTTATTTCTGGATCTACTCCAGAATAATCAGTTAGTGTAATTAAGTTTTGTCCACTTATATAAAATCGTAAAGATTCACCTCCGATAGATTTCAATGCATTTGAATCTTTCAACGTGTAACCTAATGATATGTTCTTTAATCTTAAAAAAGAACCGTCTTCAACAAATTCTGAGGACAATAACTGTGTGTTGGTTGCATTTAATGATGGAAGTGAAGCTGATGTATTTGTTGCAGTCCACGTATCTCTAAGTTCAGAAGAAAGACCAAATGGAATTCTACCAGAACGCCCGATTAATTGAGAACGTGTAGCATTAAAAACATCATTACCTTGAACACCTTGAATAAAGAAGTTTAAATCAACACCTTTATATGTAATTGTATTGTTAATTCCATACGTATAATCAGGATTAGGATTTCCAATAATCTGTCTTTCATCGGCATAAATCGCATTTCCATTAGTAGCATCTACACCTTCATAAACAAAACCAAAGAATGAACCAATTGGTTCGCCTACTTTAACAATAGAAGGAGCTAAATCATTACCACTACCAATTCTGATATTAGGAAAAATTTCATCTAAACCATCAACCAATGACAACACTTCATTTTTATTTTTTGAGAAATTTACATTAAAATCCCATGAAAAATTATCAGTTCTAACGGGCGTACCTGATAAAGAAACATCAAACCCTTTATTCTCAACCTCACCAGCATTTACCATCTGAAATTGTTTTCCAGTAAAACCTGCTACTGTTTTTGCAAGTAATAAATCATCCGTATTTTTAATATAATATTCAAAAGATAAATTGAATTTGTTATTGATAATTCCTAAATCAAAACCAATATTCGTTTGCGTAGTAGTTTCCCAAGCAAGATTTGGATTTGCAAGTCTCCTACCAGGTAATACAGTTGGTGTACCTACGTTTCCTCCATTTGGTATCCATGGGTTATTTCTTAATAAATCAAGTGCTGCATCAGAGGCAACTCTTTCATTACCAGTTTGCCCCCATCCTAATCTAAGTCTTAATAAACTAATAGTTTCAGAATCAAAAAATGCTTCATTATTGATATTCCAACCCAATGCAAAAGAAGAAAATACTGCATTCTGATTCTTTGGAAAAACACTAGTTTGATCATGTCTAACAGATGCTGTAACTAAATATCTAGAATCAAAATTGTAGATAGCTCTACCTATAACAGATCTTAATTGGCGTGTTGAAAAACTACTACCAATAGTCTGTACATCTGCAGCACCTAAATTGTAAGCACCTAAATTAGTAAAGAACCCTACTCCTGTAGCATTAAACTCTCTTTGCTGTTCCCCTCTATTTTCAGCAATAGCTGTGATAGATAAATTATGTTTTTCATTAAATGTATTGTCATAGGCAAGCTTAAATGCATATTGCCATCTTGTTCGGTTTACACTACCTTGTGCAGCTCTTATAGGCGACCTTACGCTAGATCCTGCAGGACTAAAATCATTTCTTAAAAACTTACCATTATTAATACCTCCACTTACATTAAAATCAAGGTTCTTAGCCAATATATAATTCAAACTAAGATTAGCTTGCACTCTATCTCCTATAGATTCAAATCTTGATTCTTTAGCTAAAAATACTGGATTCATAATCACAGAACTTTGAATTCCTCCTAAAACATTTGTCATGTTGTTATATTTACCGTTAGCATCCAAAATTGGTGTTACTGGATCAAATCCTACAGCACCAATACCTAAAGTTTCACCAAATCTAGGGCTATTATTTAATCCATTTGTTCTCTGAAGATTAACAGTCGAAACTATATTCATTTTTTTTGAAATTTCTGCATTGATATTGGCTCTTATAGCATACCTTTTAAAGTTAGAATTTATTGCCAATCCTTCTTGATCTAAATAATTTCCAGAAACAAAATAGCTCATTTTTTCTGAGCCACCTCTAAATGATAGTTGATAGTTTTGAGCAACAGCTCCATCTCTATATAATTCATCTTGATAATCAACAGAATTAGCTATTAAATTATCAATTTTTGCTTGTGTATCAAACTCCGTTATAAGTCCTTCACCTGCTCCTTCATTTTTTGTATTTGCAAACTCTATAAATTCTGCTGGACTTAATAAATCTATTTTATTTGTCGGACTAGAGAAACTTACATACGAACCAAATTCAATAGTAGATTTTCCTGCAGATCCTTTTTTTGTTGTAATAATAATTACACCATTTGCACCTCTATTACCATAAATTGCAGTAGAACTTGCGTCTTTTAACACAGATATTGATTGAATATCTGATGGGTTTACAGAATTAATACCTACATCAATCAATCCATCTACTACAACTAAAGGGTCATTATTACCTGTAATTGAGTTACTACCTCTTACACGGATTTTATACCCTGCACCTGGAGCACCAGAAGCTTGTGTAAGATTAACCCCAGAAGCTCTACCTTGTAAAGCCTGGTCAACACTTATCAAAGGTGTTTTTTCCATATCTTTAACACCAACCACAGAAACAGCTCCAGTCAAATCTGATTTTTTTACAGATTTACCATAACCAATGACAACAATTTCATCTAAACTATCTGCATTTTCAGCTAATACTACATTCACAGTGTTAGAATCACCAACAGTAACAGAATTTGTAGCCATTCCAATAAATGAAAACACAAGAACATTTCCTTTATCTGCAGCAATACTATAATTACCATCAAAATCAGTAGTAGTACCTGTAGTAGTCCCTTGGATGACAACATTTACCCCAGGAAGAGGTCCGTTAGCATCTGAAACAGTTCCAGTCACCATATTTTGTACAACTATAGTATGCTCAATTTTTTCTACTTTTTTTGATACCGTAGGAATTGATGATTCTTTTTGTAAACTCAATACAATTTGTTTATCGACTACCTTATAAATAATAGGAGTAGCAGAAAATAATTGCTTAAGAATCATTTCAACTCTTTGTCGTTTTACGCTTATAGTTACTAAGCGTTGAAGATCAATTTCATCTGTAGCATGTAAAATCTTAAACTCTGAATTGTTTTTAATTTGATTAAAAACTTCTTCAACAGTAACATTTTTCAAGTCTAAAGTGAATTTTGTGTTTTGAGAATAAATACCGGAAGCTCCTATATTTAGGAAACTTAAAAACACTAAAATAAAAGTTAGTTTCATTTTTAAACTTAATTTATGTATAGGTGTTAACTTTACGGATAAATTTAAATTATTTATCATATTTTTGTAATAATTTTAAAGGTTACTAAAATTTTTAAAATGACTAGAGTCGCAGGGAATGTTCGTAGCATTTCCTGCTTTTTTTTGTTTTTGTTTATAGGATTGTTTTCTTCATATAATATTTTAAGGGTTAATTTGAGTTAATAATTATTTGATTGTTATTTATTTTATAGTTAAAATTTCGGTAATTACTAAATGATTTTAATACTTGGTCAATTGATTCAATATCAAAATTTCCAGTAAAACGAATATTATTTAGTGCTGTATAGTTATTATTAATTTTTACATTATAATGTCTTTCTAACTTTCTAATTATATCAGCAAATGGTAAGTTGTTAAATACCAATTCACCTTTAATCCATGACGTATAATCTTTAGGATTTACATTACTTACTTTTATTTTTGATGCCGTACTATTCAAAAATGCCATTTGATTAGGTTTTAAATACATCATACTAGCATCATTAGAACTTGATCCGTTTTTATAAACACCAACCTTTCCTTCAACCAAAACAATTTCATTTTTATTATCTGATTTATACGATGATACATTAAATTTTGTACCGTAAACTTTGGTGTCTAATGAATTCGTGCTAACAATAAAAGAATGTGCTTTATCTTTTGTAATATTAAAATATGCCTCTCCATCTAAAAACACTTGTCGTGACTTTCCTTTTTTAAATTGAACAGGGAACTTAATACGAGTCCCTGAGTTTAAATAAGCCACAGATCCGTCAGAAAATTCAACCTGAAATCTCTTTCCAAGAGGAACTCTCAATGTATTGTATTGGATTTCACCTTCATCAACATCCCTTTCAGAAAAAACAATTTTACTGTCAATTTGCTCTCCAACAATTTTCCCTGCAGCATTTACAATTTTTGAACTGTTCGATGTATTGATAATTTTTTTAGTTCCATTACTTAATTCAAGAACTATTTTATCTTCATAATTTACATCTTCCTCTGAATTGAAAAAGAATGATCCAACAAACAATCCTATAACAAGAACAGCAGCTATTCTTAAAAATACCTGATATTTATTTTTATTAGTTGTGCTCTTTCTATTCTGCTGAAATTCAGACCAAGCAATATCAACATTAGTTTCTGAATCTGTTGTCAAAGCATGAATCTTGATTCTTTCTATCAATTCTGCCTTGAATTTTGGAGATTCTAAAGTGGCGTTCAAAATAGCTTTCACCTCCTCTTCAGTTGCTTTTCCTTGAATATATTTCTCTATCAATTTATAGTTCATGTAATTGTATATTGTAACTATCCTAGAGTAAGTACACCTGAAACAGTAAATACCCTATATAGTAGATTAAAATAATTTGATTGTACTATTGAATGTTGGTTGAAGTAAGACTATAAAATTAGAAGCTTGCCATATAAACTGACAGCTTAACTCTTAGTCTCTTTAATGCTCTAGTCATATTTGCTTCAACTGCTTTGACCGAAATATGAAGCTCTTCTGCAATTTCTTTATTTTTCTTTAATTCAATTCTTTTCTTAATAAAGACATCTTTACATTTTTCTGGCAATTCATCTATTGAAGTCTTAATCAACACTTCCAATTCTGTCAACATCAATGAATTTGAATGAATAGAGTCTAATACATCTAATTTTAACTGATGCTCTAATTGATTTAACTTTATATCTTTATAATTAGCAACTACTTTTCTGTGTCTTAAAACATTAAGACATCCTGATTTTGCGGCAACATAAAGAAATGATTTAATACCATTACAAGAATTTACTTTCTCTTTATTTTGCCAAAGTTTAATAAAAGAATCTTGAGCTATACTCTTAGATTTATCTAAATCTCCTAAAAACTGCATGCAAAACCCAACAATAGAATTATAATCACGTTTAAAGAAAAATTCAAAACTTCGCTCGTTTCCTTTTTTAAACTGATTAAATTGATACTCCTTAGATTTTACTTCAAAATTTGACATTATTTAAATAAAAAGTTATGTATTTGGGATACATATTCATAAAAGTAAAACACAAACATAATAAATTAACTTGTATATACAAACTTATTATTTAAATTCATCACTTGATTAAAACTCTTCTCAGATTTTAAAGTTCATTAGATCTGATATTAATAATCCTTGTTTCTTAATTAATATCCAACACTCACTTGTATATACAAGTTTTTTAATGTACTTTTGTTTTTTAAATACTAAATGACAAACCAAGCAGGCTATATTAAAGTTCAAAAAGAACTAAAAAAAAAGATTGTAAAAGGGCTATATACTGATGGCGATTTATTGCCCTCAGAGAATAAGCTTTCTGAACAGTATGGACTTTCGAGAATGACTATCAGGCATGCCTTAAAGGACTTAGAAAACGAAGGCTTAATCTATCGCAAGCAAGGCAAAGGAAGTATTGTAGAATACAAACAAAAAAGTATTGAATTACTATCCATAAAAGGCTTTACCGAAATTATGAAAGGTAAAGAAGTTGATATAAATACTGAGTTTATTCAAAGGCCTGAATTAAAAAATTGGGACAAAAATTTTTATTGGAATTTAGACAAAAAAGAACTTAAGTCTGGCTGTATTCACTTCTCTAGAATAAGAGTAATGCAAGAAAAAGCAATTATGTTTGAAGATACATTTATCACAAATATACATGTGTCAAACTTTTGCAAAACTCCCTTTGTAAACAATTCATTATTCGATACTTTATTGGTTAATCATGATATTGAAATAACAGGCGTAAGTCAAAAATTCAGAGCTATCTCTGCATCAAAAGAATTAGCACAAAAATTAAACCTTAAAAAAGAGGCACCTGTATTAGAGATTATCAGAAAATTATCAACCAGTAAAACAGGACTGCACA
>VAPK010020482.1_pt1 | contig 10567 bp, 10 predicted proteins | sample 3395031 | NCBI WGS metagenome assembly VAPK01 (sample SAMN08290443, study PRJNA428436) | hydrothermal vent metagenome | isolation source: Deep-sea hydrothermal vent chimney 1 | place: Pacific Ocean: Juan De Fuca Ridge
GTCACAGGGGAAGTTCGTCAGCTTCAGCAACAACTTCGAGCTTGGCACCACCACTAGAGAGGCCCTGCTGACAAGCGGTTCGCTGCCTGCCCTGGCCGAACATTCAAAAAAGCATTTTAAGAGTCTGTTCGGCAGGTCTCTGCAGCTCAGGCAGATTTCAGCTGCTGGCTGCAACTCCTGTGAGGCCGACACCAACGTTCTCGGTACGCCGTTTTTTGATCTGCAGCGGTTTGGTATTGATTTTGTGGCCTCGCCCCGTCATGCCGATGGAATCCACGTTACAGGTCCGATTTCGAACAATATGAAGGCGGCGGTACTGTCAACCTGGGAAGCGGTTCCCGCACCCAAGGTTGTTATTGCCAGCGGCTGCTGCTCCATCTCCGGAGGCCCGTTCTACGGCAGTAAAGACATTGTCGGCGATCTGAACAGCCTTATTCCGGTAGATCTCTACATCCCCGGGTGTCCACCGCATCCCCTGACAACTCTGCACGCGCTGTTACAGTTTTTTAAGTAATTTTTGTTTCCGGAATTTTATTGAACAAGAGGTGTCTTTTCGGGGAAAGCTCTTTTTCTCTAAAAGAGAATGTGGGCAAGGGCGATGGAGAGCAGGCCGATGAAGATCAGCCCGGCGATATAGCTGGTAAAGTTGATGAAGATGACCGGAATCGTACCGATGGCCAACAGCAAAAAACAACCCTTGGTAAAGTGTGATTGTTCTCGTGTCATGGGATGCATTGAATTTGTCTTTGGAGTTTTGTTCCAAATAAAAAAAAGCCCGGCTTGTGCCGGGCTTTTTTTTTATTTGCCTGAGAGTCAGGCTTTGATTTTAACTTCCTTCTTCTCTTTGTTGACGTAGTTGTAGAAGACCGGGAAGGCTACAAAGAAGGCTACGCAGATCAGGTATTCAATCCCTTTGATGTGGGTGTAGTAATCAACCAGGGTGTGCAGCGGAGTGATCATACCTGTTGCGACCATGTACTGCCTGACAAGTTCCGTAGCAGATCCAGCCTGTGATAACCCGCCGATCAGTGCTGCCGTGGCCCATAATCCTATGAGTGCGCCGAACCCGAGAACTATTTTTCCAGCTACTGTGTTATTATTTTCCGTCATGACCGTTCTCCATTCTTTTGTTTTTGAAGTCGTGTTGAGTAGTGAGCAGATGTCCTGATTATCCCGCCTTAGATTCCGGTCACTGCGGTCACATATCCTCTCAGCATCCCGCCGGCTCCACTGGTTACCAAACCTCCGATCATGCAGGCCAGACCCCATAGTCCGATCAGGGCAGCCATTCCCATTCCGATATTCAGTGCAAACCTGGAGGCCTCATATCCTGCGTCTATTTTTGTCTCGGTCCGTGTCTTTGTATTATTTGCGTTCATGATGTCCTCCTTTCTGTTTATCAAGTCGTATCGTGTGTTCAGTCGTTGGGTTGTCTTTCTTCAGCTTCCGGTTACTGCGGTTACAAAGCCTCTCAGCATCCCGCCGGCACCGCTGGTTGCCAAACCACCGATCAGGCAAGCCAGGCCCCAGAGTCCGATTAAGGCAGCCATTCCCATTCCGGTGTTGAGTGCAAACCTGGAAGTCTCGTATCCCATGTCAATTCTTGTCTCGGTCTGTGTCCTTGTATTTGCGTTCATGATGTCCTCCGTAGTTATGTGTGTTTTTTAATTTTTTTCTCTGTTTGCCTTTTATAAAGCATCAGCCGTGCCAGAGTTGATTATCGGCCGCGGAAGTAGGCATATTTTTTTCTAATATGTTGTTTTTAAAGCAAAATACTTGATTTTTTTCTCGGAAAATGAGCCAGGGGCCCTGCGACAGCTCTGTGGCATCGGGTACCGCACAGCACAGACCTGTTGCATCACACTGGTGCATCTGTCGCACAGGTCCTGCAGAACTGTTGCATACTGTTTTGGATAGGTTCCGTGCCTGCCACAGGTTGGGTTGTATAAAAGGCAATTAAACGGCAACTACGTTGCCAACCGGTTCAGTTGTGTAGATATTTTCTGAATGACTGCCTGGGGCGAGGTGATGCTTTCGGGGGTTTTGTTTTTTAGGTGAATGGAGTGTGGGTGTGACGGCTGTACAGCAATGGGTGGGATTGAGTTTGTGTGGGGAGTTTATCTTTTTCTGTTAACGGTTGTGGAGGAGTCGTCATCGTCTTTAAAGAAGTTGACCATCCCTTGCAGGAGATATACTCCGGCAAAGACGACAAGCCAGATAAAGATCCAGTCAAACATTGAAGTTTCCGTTGTCCATCACAATACTATCCCGGCAGGCGCTGGGTTTGGTTGATTGGAATTCAGGTTCATACGTTTTAAGTCTGTGCATTCGTCCACCCCTAACTTCCGGTCACTGCAATTATAAATCCTCTCAGCAGTCCTCCTGGGCCGTTTGTTACCAATCCGCCGATCAGGCAGGCCAGTCCCCAGGTTCCAATCAGTGCTGCCGTCCAGATTCCGACATTCAATACAAATCTGGAAGTCTCATAACCCATGTCGATCCTTGTCCCTTGGGTCAGTGTAGTTCTCTTCATGCTGTCCTCCGCGGCTCCTTATATATTCTGTTCTTGTACCTTTTCGATAGCATAGAGCATGCCGGAAGGAGAAAAAACGAAGTTTAACGTATTGATTTGTAGTATCTGTCTGATCTCATTATTTTTTTTGGATAGCTGAGGCAGGAGTTCCTCGACGAAGAACAGCTGAAACAAACGGCTTGCTGCGCAGTTCTGTTGCAGAAAAACAGAAAAAATGTAGTACCGAACCGGCAAAAGTGTTGCAGTTCCTAGAGATACGTTCCAGTTGCCCGGCCAACATCAGGAACTGAGAGGTTCAATTGTAATCAATCACAGGGCGCATAACCCGGCGGTTTCACATATCTCAAAATCGTGTGTTGGTACAGGTGCCCTGGATTTACGCAGTTGCTTCTGCCAGCTATAGTCTCTCTATGCAGGCGGGAGCAACCGTGTGAAGGTGGGGTGCCTGTGACAATTTAGGTTCAATTGATCGCTTTGTCCGGTAGAGGAATAGTGAGCGTTGCCGTCAGGTATGGATCAGTGGCATGCATATCAAGGAGCAGATCACCCTGAAATGAGTGCATCATGTCCCGGCAGATGGTCATGGAAGGCCATGGGCCTGTTTCCGTCTGGATGTCTGTTTCAATATCCGGCCGCAGGGGACAGATGGTCATCAGCAGTTCCGCAGGTGTGTTTGTGCTCGTTGTTGCCGTTAAGTGAATACTTGTTTTCCCCTTGGCTACCGCAATGGTATGAATGTATGATTCCGCTTCATGCAGCAGTGTAAGGATAACGATCTGCAGCAGTGCAAAGGGGGCAACCACCTCCGGTACATCTCTACCCAGCGTGGTGTGCAGCTTGATATTGTTCTGTTTGAATTTTCCCTGCAGCAGATGCTGTATGCGCTCAAAGAGCTGGTGGATGGATATTTTCCGGGGCATCGCAGCATCCAGGCTGACCAGTTGATTGAAGTCGGCCGCAAGACTGGAAATTTTTTGTTCCTGGCCATGCAGTTTTTCAAGAAGCAGATGTTCTTCACCCTTCTCCTGATCATTGGCTGTGAGATCGACCAGAGCCTGGGAGTAATTTAAAGCGCCGTTGGCGAGGTTGATTATTTCATGGGCCAGAGAGGTGGAGAGATTTCCTGCAACTGCAAAGCGGTACAGGTCGGTCGGGATTGTGTCGATAGCCGGACCGCTTGCTGCCTGCTGTCGGCGGATATGGCTGATATGCTCGCAGAGAAGCTGGAGTACACTGAGTTCAAGGGAACTGAAGGATTCGGTTAATGGACTGTACACGGTAATAACCGTATCAACGGTCTGCTCCGGTCCTGTGATTGGGAAGGATACACTCTGGATCGGTTGGCTGTCTATGGTCAGTGAGCGCCGAAGATTCTGCGGCACTTCCTCGTGCGACATCTGTGCAATCGCCCGGGTTCCTTGCAGCATGGCTTTTTTTGCCGTATCACAGAGACCTCCTTCCTGGTAACAGAATTCAATAAGATGCTCAATAGTCTGCCTGCAGCCGCTGGGCGAACAGGAGACGCAGCCGTCGCCGATGATATTTTCCGGAACCCGGCCGTCTCCTGCAAATTGACCCACCCAGACAAGAAAATAGTTCGGATTGGTTTGCAGGGCGGCGCAAAGTGTTTCCCAGTTGTCCCGGCTGTCGAACGATTCCGGTAAGGTCTGCAGGGTATTCTCCAGGCAGATTCGTAGATCTTCCATCCGCTTTTTGTTGGCATTTCCCTTTGTAACTACCTCGGTTAGCGACTGTATGGATGCAGGCAGGGTGCTGGTTTTCCAGGAGTTTCTTCCATCCGCACCAGTTGTGTGATCTGCCAGGCTGCAAAGCCGGACGATGGGAACGGCAATGAATCTATTGATCAGCAGGAGCATTGTGGTGGTGAAGAAAATGATCAGGGCCAGGGTGCCGACAATGACCTTATAGAGACCAAGGAGAAGTGAACGGGTGTGACCGGCCAGTAAATTGTGGAATGCAAGCAGTCGATTATTTATTGAGCGCAGGGCTGCGGTAAGTTTTGCTGCCTGCTCAGGAGATGGTGCCGATGTTTTCCCCATGATTGTCCGCAATTGAACAACCAGGCTCATTAAATCAACCTGTGAAACCAGGGACAGCTTAAATTCTTCCGGGATAAGAATATCATCAACGATGTCCTTGAGATCCTGATCAAAGCTGAGGAGTTCCTGGCTGGTTTCCGGGATGTTGATTGTTGTGCCGGCAACCAATGAATCGTTAATATGTTCTTTGATTGAGGTGAACTGAAAAATAATCCGGTTGGAGTGGGTTAACATTGCGTCGCAGTGACGATATAAAAGGTATTGCTTGATGCCGAGTGCTGTAATAGCTGCTAGCAGGACAATGACGATTCCGGTCATTATCGGGAAGAGCTTTCTGAGTTCCATGTTCTGTAGAAATGATTTCATGCCACCCTCCGGTATCAGCTCTTACAGGACCTGCCATCGGCCCGGAGCCACCGTTTGTCTGAGCGGCTCCGGGTTGATCTTGTTTTAGTTTTACTTCTCTCCCTTCCATTCATAGAGAATGGGCAGGCGGTACAGGATAAATCGATAGGTCAGAAAGTAGAGAGAATAGATGGTGATGGTGATCCATACTTCTTTCCAGTGCGGGATTTCTTGATACAGGTTCCAGTTAAAGGCTATCATCGAGGTGTTGAGCCGGTTCCATATGATGCCCAGCACAGAGATCAGGGCTGCAAAACGAACCATTCCGGCCCAGCGGTTTTTTACGGCAACGGCAAACATGAACATGGGCAGAACGACACCAATGCCAAGCTCAAGCAGGTAGTACTGGCCCCAGCCGGTTAATAAGTAAGCCCATTCCTGATCATGAGCAATGGCAACAATCTTGATGACCAGATAGGTAATCATGGCATAGGAGCAGCCCTTGCCCAGGCCTATGGTCAGGTTGTCCAAACTGTTGAGGAACCGGTCATCGGCCCGCCACTTCAGTGTCCATTTACACAGGGTCGAGGAGACAATAACCATGGACAGGCCGGCAAAGATGGATGAGCAGAAGTAATGTATCCACTGGAATTCCGCAGAAAACCAGAGCGGATGCACCTTGCCGGGGGCATAGGTGAACAGGGCTCCCAGGGCTCCCTGATGCAGAGTCGAGAGAATAATACCGGCAATGGTCAGACCGAGTGTTATTGATTTGATCCAGCGTTTTCCCTTGAGCCAGCCCGCCCATTCACCAAAGGCAGGAACCAGCTCGGCGATCTGAACCGAGAGATAGGTAGCAACATGCCAGGCGACCAGAAAGAGGACGGCCGCAGGTCCCAGAGAGACAAACATGGGATAGGGGAGGCGCCAGGGCATACCGAGATCGACTTCAAGGTAGAGGACGGCAAAGAAGTACCCGAGCAGCCCGTTGAGCAGGGCCAGCCGTTCAATGGGGATAAAATCCTTGCGGCCGAACACCTCAACCGTGGTGCCGAGCATAAAACCCGAGGCGGAGAGTGGAACCATGCCAAAGAGACCAAAGCCGAGAAACAACCCCCATGGATAGTCGTTCGACGCGTGGGTAACCGCACCCAGGCCAAATATGTAGCGCTGAAGAATGATTGGGATGCCGACCGCAAAGATACAGAGCATCAGCCAGTTGACCCAGTTTCTGAAGAACTGTTTTTTATATTCCTGAGGTGTCAGGCCAAGCCACAGCTTTTCTTTGATTGTCCAATTGCTGCCATCATGTTTTACGTGATCGGCAATGGGTATTGCCGGATTATTTGCAGAGAATTTTTTCATGACCTAGCCCTCCCGGTTCTCGTCGGTTTCTGATTCCTTGATACGGTCCTTCCTCGTTGCCAGCAGGTGAAAACCTGCAAACAGGGCCGGCCAGATTGTCAAGACCATGGGGACTATGGCGAGGAAGCCTTTGACGTAGTTGAGGATTGGTTCTCTGGTTACACTGGTGTCAAGGCCGACCTCGTCAAAGGGAACCGGGGAGATGTACATCCAGGAGGTGCCGCCGGCTTCATGTTCTCCATAGACGTGGTCGATATATTTGCCGGGTTCCATGCGGATACGCTGGTGGGCAACTTCAAGCATATCAATTCGTTTACCGAACGTGAGTGCCTCCTGAGGACAGGCCTCAACGCAGGCCGGTGGTTTGCCGTCCTTAAGCCGGGTGTCATAGCAGAAGATACATTTCATGATCCGCGGGCTGAAGGCGCTGGAGTATTTAAAGGTTGGGACATAGAATGGACAGGCGATCATGCAGGTTCGGCAGCCGACACAGACTTTTGAATTATAGATTACTGCGCCTTGCGGTGTTTTGGTATAGGCGTTGACAAAGCAGGATGTCAGACATGCAGGTTCATTACAATGATTACACTGCATTTTCCTGAAGAGTGGATGGTCAAGCTGCGGTACTTCGTATTTGTTCACCACCGTGTAATGGGCCTCGTCGGTGCGTCGTTTCTGGCCATGATGCATATGGTCAAAGACGGAAAAGTCGTCAAAGGGTTCCGCCGGTTCAGGTAGACCCTGTTCTTTATTGCAGGCGGCTTCGCAACTGCGGCAACCAACACACCTGGTCAGGTCGACAACCACTCCCATGGCATCCGGATATCCTTCAAAGTCATGGGCAGCCTGGGTTTCCTTATCTTTGAGCACAGATACGGCAACGGTCCCGGCAAGCCCGCCTTTGATAAAGCTTCTTCGGCTTAACTGTTCAGTCATTGCTCACTCCCTTTTCATATTCTGGAAATATCGTAACGGTTCAGGTGCGGGGATGAATACCCCGGCCCTGAAGAGTTAAAGAATAAAAAACTATTCATGCTTCTTTTCAGGTTCATGCTGTTCTGCGCCGGGTCTGTAGCCGGCAGGGGCAAACTTTCCGGTGTCAAATCGTTTCTCTCCGGCTTCGGTCATCTGGTGGCAGTCCTGACAGCCTGTGGGGCCGCCGACTTCCTGGTGACAACCCAGACAGTTAATATGGTAGGCTCCTTTCAGGCCGGGTTTGTCGATATGAAAAATTTCCGGGTTTTCCAGTTTCTTTAAATTTTCCTGAATAAAGGGTTCTGCGGCATGGCAGTCGGTACAGGAAACCGTTTCTCCCTCTTCCCTTCCATAATGACATTTGACACAGGAAGGATCGGTCGGGTCAGTACCGGTTGTGTGGTGGTGGCAATCCGAGCATTGAGCCGCCTCCGTATGCATGGTATGGTCAAAGCTCACCGGTCCGTAGAGCTCCGCCAGGGTATCAATTTCGATACTCTCCGGGGCATCTTCGGCACTCATTGCCAGCCCTGTTGCCGGTGCCAGGAGTGCCAGTCCCAGTCCCAGAGCCCATGCTGCCTGCTTCATTTTTTTCCCAGGTTGCATGCTTGTTCCTCCTTTGTATATGTTGATCATCGTATTGGATTTATATGAAAGTGTTCTTTAGAACTCTGACTCTGCTATAACTTTCATCCTTCGTTGTGGCTGTGTTGAAACTTTCGGAGTCCCGTTAACTCCTTTACCTGGTCCAGCCATGCTGGTTACTTTGAAATGTGCTGCGTCTCCTGCTGGTTCTTTACGCCCTCCTCTATTTTCTTTTTGTTGATATAACAGTGTAAAACTATGTCGACCTCCTCGGCGTCCACGGTTTCGTTGACAAGTAGAGCTTCGGCAAGCGTATGCAGGAAGGTATTGTATTCGTGCAGCAGCTGCCTGGTTTCCTCGTAGCATTCATCTATGATCCGCTTAACCTCGGAATCAATGAGTTGAGCTGTCTTCTCACTGTGACTTTTTGCCATGCTCTGTCCACCAAGAAAGCCCTCCTGCTCCTGGAGGTAGGCGACCGGGCCGATGGTATCACTCATGCCCCATTCGCAGATCAGACGGGTGGCGATATCCGTTGCCTGGAGAATATCGTTGCTTGCCCCCGTGGTCAGACGGCCGAAGATGAGTTCTTCGGCAATGCGGCCGCCCATGAGGATTTTGATCCGGTTGAGAATGTATTCTTTTGAGTAGGTCAGCCGGTCATCAATCGGGACCTGCTGGGTCAAGCCGAGGGCTCTGCCCCTGGGGATAATGGTAATTTTATGGAGTGGATCGGTCTCCGGCAGCAGCTTGGCGACAATGGCATGGCCGGCTTCATGATAGGCGGTGATCCTACGGTTTTCCTCACTGATCACGGCATTTTTGCGTTCAAGCCCCATGGTGATTTTATCTTTGGCATTTTCAAAATCCTCCATGTCGACGCTGTTCTTCCCTTCTCTGGCGGCCATCAATGCAGCTTCATTGACCAGATTGGCAATGTCGGCCCCGGAGAAACCGGGAATGGAGCGGGCTATTTCCGGAAGGTTGATATTTTTTCCGGCCGCTATTTTTTTCACATGTACTTCAAGGATTTTTTTTCGGCCTTTGATATCCGGGGTTGAGATTGTGACCTGACGGTCAAATCGACCAGGCCTGAGCAGGGCCGGATCAAGGATATCGGGTCTGTTGGTGGCCGCGACAATAATGATGGTCTCGTTGGAGGAAAAACCATCCATTTCCACCAGCAGCGCGTTCAAGGTCTGTTCTCGTTCATCCCCGCCGCCGCTGGCTGTACCGCCGCTGCGTCTGCCGCCGATGGCATCGATTTCATCGATAAAAATGATGCATGGCGTGCGTTTTTTTGCTTCAGTGAAGAGTTCACGTACCCTTGAAGCACCAACGCCGACAAACATTTCGACAAAGTCGGATCCGCCCATGGAAAAAAACGGGACCGAGGCCTCACCGGCAATGGCTTTGGCAAGCAGAGTCTTTCCGGTTCCCGGAGGACCTTGCAGGAGAACGCCTTTTGGGATCTTGCCCCCAAGGCGGCTGAATTTTTCAGGGTATTTAAGGAAGTCGACAACTTCCTTGAGCTCGGCCCGTGCTTCGGCAATGCCGGCTACATCTTTAAAGGTGACCGGTGAGTTGGTGACAGGTATAAAACGGGTTGTTTTATCTTTACCAAAACCCCCGCCGGCCTTGTTGCGGGTAAAGATGAACCAGGCGCCAAGAATCAGAATCATGGGGATCATCGACTTGAGACTGCCGGCCAACGTCCCGGAAGCAGGCGCTTCTGCAGATATTTCAACCTGATGTTTGCCCAGCAGCGGCATGAGAGAGGAAACATCCGGACTATAGCTGCTGAAGCGACGTCCCAGAACATCCTCTCCAGTAATCGCACCACCTTTCAGATGAACTTTGCTGATCTTGTCTTCTTGAAGCTCTGTGAGAAACTGGGTGTATGGCTGCTCAGGAGGTGTTGTTTCTCTGACGGTTATGTTGTAGGCGATGATGGCGATCCCTGTGAGCAACAACATCCACAGCCCGGTCTGTATATTATTTTTCATCGGTTGCCTCTCTGCTTACTGCTGTTCAGCGACCAGCTCTCGATAGGGCATGGTCTTGCCGGCCATACAACCTTTGAGCAGTGCAGTGAAGACCGCCTGCCTGTCCGGGAGTATGGTCGAGTTGTTCCGAAAACAAAATTCGTCAAGATAGTGCTGCAAATGCTTGATGGCGACACCACCACGGTGCACTTTGTTGAGCCATATTTCAAAACTGGAGATTATTTCGGTGATTCTGGCTGGATTTTGTGTTGGTGAGTCAATGACATAAACGGATCCGAATTTGTCGGCATCGGCATAGGGCTTTAATCCCGGTGCAACTATTGAACTTCCCGGCTGGATACTGCTGTGAAAAAAAATCGTGACACCGGATGCCGTGAGTCGATCAATACCCCGCATCCGGATTCGACCGGTGATTCCTAAGGGCAGAAGCATCTCTGCCGCCGCGATAACCCGGGCTTTATCCGGTTTTTCCCAGGCCGGAGACACTTCTGCGCTGCCGACTTCGACTAATCCTTTACAGGGAGTGGGGTCGGCGGCGGCCATGACCATGCGCAGTTTCTGCATCCAGGTCCAGGCTGTTTGATAACTGGAAAGATGCAGCAGCCGCTGAAGATCTTTTGCACTCGTACCACCTGTGCTTATGCTGAGCCACCAGATGGCCAGCAGCCAGCTGTACAGATCTTTTTTGGTTCCATGCA
>VAPK010022677.1_pt1 | contig 10566 bp, 5 predicted proteins | sample 3395031 | NCBI WGS metagenome assembly VAPK01 (sample SAMN08290443, study PRJNA428436) | hydrothermal vent metagenome | isolation source: Deep-sea hydrothermal vent chimney 1 | place: Pacific Ocean: Juan De Fuca Ridge
AGCCCCACACAGCGCGTAGGAGCGCCTCTGAGTGGCAAGCTACCCAAAGTACCCCATCAGACGCGGAAGATGAGCCTAGCGGACGTATTCACGGCTGGTGAGCTGACCGACTGGGAGGAGCGGATTGCGAAGTTCGTGCCGGGGGAGACTGTCGAGTATCTCTGTGAGCTGAAGCTGGATGGACTGAATGTGGTGTTGTGGTACGAAAAGGGTCGTTTGACTCGGGCACTGACGCGGGGTGATGGGGTGATCGGCGAAGATATCACGCACACGATCCGGACGTTGCCGAGTATTCCACTGACGCTGAGCCAGCCAGTGACGGTGGAGGTGAGTGGTGAGATATTTATGCCGCGGCAGGCTTTCACACGCTTGAATGCAAAATTGAAAAAGCAGAACCTAGAACTAAAAAAAGCTGGGAAGCGAGAGCTGACGGAGTTCGCCAATCCACGGAATGCAGCGGCGGGGACGGTGCGCCAGCTGGATCCGAGTGTCGCGGCGGGGCGGGAGTTGGCGATGTTTTTTTATCATTTGGGAGAGCATGACTTGGTTGATCCGCCGCAGAGTCAGCAGGGGGTTTTGGAAAAGCTAAAACAGCTCGGACTACCCGTCTCGCCATACTACGCGTTGGAGCAAAGTCCTGCAGATGTCTTACAAATAGTCGCCAAATGGAAAAAGCTGCGGGATAAATTGCCTTTCGATGTCGATGGAGTGGTGGTAAAGGTGAATTCACTCGCTGCTCAGCAGCGGATGGGTAGTACGGCGAAAGCTCCGCGGGGCATGGTGGCTTACAAATTCCCTGCGGAGCAAACTTCGACGGTGATTACTGATATTCAGATCCAAGTCGGGCGTACGGGTGCGCTGACTCCCGTGGCGATCTTGCGTCCAGTACAGGTGGCGGGTAGTACTGTCTCGCGGGCGACGCTCCACAATGCTGACGAGATCGCCAAGAAAGATGTACGGATCGGTGATACGGTTGTACTCCAAAAGGCTGGCGATATTATTCCCGAAGTGGTGGAAGTGATCAAAAAACTACGGACTGGCAAGGAGCGTAAGTTTATTTTTCCGACAGTGTGTCCGGTGTGTGGTACGAAAGCTGTGCGACCGGAAGGTGAGGTCGCGTATCGCTGTCCGAATTCAGGTTGTGGAGCGATTCACCAAGAAATGCTGGAGCATTTCGTCAGCAAGGGCGCGCTCGATATCGACGGCTTGGGTCCGAAAGTGATCGCAGCGCTGATCGAAGCGAATCTAGTGGAGGATGTCGCGGATCTTTTTACGCTCGCCGAGGGGGACTTGCTAGAGCTGCCGCTTTTTCAGGACAAGCGGGTGATGAATCTCTTAGAATCCTTGAAACAAGCTAAAAAAGTGAGTTTGGCGCGGTTGCTGTTTGGCTTGGGGATTCGTTTCGTCGGGGAAGTGTCGGCTGGTGATATAGCGCGAGAATTCAGAATTCAGAATTTAGAATTTAGCTTGGGTTGTTTTGTAAATTGGGCGCGGACTCTCGGAAAGGAAACTTGGTCAGAGATTGAAGGAGTTGGTACGAAGGTTGCCGAGAGTTTGGCAGAGTGGTTCGCCGATCTGAAGAACTTGGCGCTTTTGGCGAAGCTGGAAAAGGTCGGCGTGGAACTCAAAGTCGAGGAGCAAGCTATCCAAAAATTCACTGGTAAAGTCTTCGTCATCACAGGCACGCTAGAGAGATATAGTCGGCAGGGAATCAAAGATACGATCAAAAAATACGGTGGGAAAGTGAGTAGCTCGATTAGTAGCCAGACTAGCTATCTCGTCGCGGGCGAAGCGGCTGGTAGCAAACTAAAAAAAGCGGAGGAGCTAGGTGTAAAGGTGCTTTCGGAGAGTGAGTTTGAGGAGTTGATAAGGTAGTGGATTCCGGATCAAGTCTGGAATGACGGGTGGGCGGAGGAGCTAGGTGTTAAAATTCTTTCCGAGGTTGAGTTTGAAAGACTATTGGCAGGCAGAAGACTCTTCGTTTCACTCAGAATGACAAATATGATTAAAGTCGAACCACGAATCGCGATAGTCCACGAATATCTGACTCGCATGGGTGGGGCGGAGCGAGTCGCCAAGGTGCTCTCCGATCTGTACCCCGAAGCGCCAGTCTATACGCTGCTCTATGACAGTGCCAAGGTCGGTAAGTACTTTCCGCCGTGGCGAGTTCAGACTTCGCGACTACACAAGTTTCCAAAATTTCTGCAGCGGCGACCAAAGTATCTGCTGCCATGGATTGCGCAGGCAGTGGAGAGTTGGGATTTTAGTGAGTATGATATCGTAATCTCGAGTAGTTCGGCATTTGCGCAGGGGATCGTCACAGATCTCGGTACGCGACACATTTGCTACTGTCATAGTCCGGCGCGCTTCCTCTGGGACTACGCGCACGAGTATCGCCGTGAAAATAAGCTCACTGGACTCAAAGGTCTGCTGGCGGGGAGCTATCTGCGCTACCTACGCGAGTGGAATCGAGTCAGTGCACACCGAGTCGATCGTTTCCTAGCGAACTCTCAGACAGTAGCAGATCGGATTAGCAAGTACTATCGTACTGATTCTGAAGTGATTTATCCTCCAGTAGGAGTGGACAGTATCAAAATGGGACCGAAGCAACACCAGAATTATTTTCTGATCGTCAGTCAGCTCACACCGTACAAGCAGATTGATCGGGCGATCTCCGTCTTCAACAAGCTTCGACGCCGACTGGTGATCGTCGGTGATGGTCCACAGCGGAAATACCTCGAGCAGATCGCAGGACCAACAGTCGAGCTGCTTGGTTGGCAGTCCGACGGCGTGGTGCACGAGCTGTTGCGGCACTGTCGGGGGTTTATCCTGCCGGGTGAAGAGGACTTTGGCATTGCGCCGGTGGAAGCGCTGGCGGCGGGGCGACCAGTGCTGGCCTATGGTCGTGGTGGGGCGACGGAGACTGTCGTCGATGGTAAGACTGGGGTACTTTTCAGCGATCCAAGTGTCGTTGGATTGGAGGCTGGTTTGGCGCGTTTTTTTACACTGGAAAAGAAATGGCAGCCGGCTCTGCTTCGTGCGAGTGCCAAGCGATTCGCAAGGCAGAATTTCGAGACTAAGATTCAGAAAGTGGTAGAATCTGAGTGGCAGAAAATCCAACATGAACAACCAACCTAAGCACGAGCGTCGTAAACAAGATACTACTGAAAAAGTGGCGCATACGTTGGGGCATGCTGGTTTGGACGAGTTTATTCAATATTTACGAAGTCCGTGGCAGATCATCTGGGCGAATTTTTTGGCGGGTATTTTTCGGGGTTTGGGTTTCATCATCGGAGTGACAGTGGTACTGGCAATCGTAGTCTGGATACTGGTCAAGGTGCTCGGTGGTCTGCCTATCGTCGGTGAGTGGTTTGCTCAGGCTGGGTATTTCATCGAGAATATCCAAAATGCTGCACAAAATTTGGGGAGTATAGGGCGCTAGAGCGTTTTTGGATACCCAAGGTCGAGTATAGCTTTACTTGGTTTTTTGCTGTTTTGGCATGGTAAAATGGAGTGCCAATGGCTAGTCCAAAAGACAGTTTCGTTCATCTCCATCTGCATACGCACTACTCGCTACTCGATGGCTTGGGTAGGCCAGATGATTACTTCGCCAAGGCGAAAGAGTATGGTATGCCAGCAGCAGCGATCACAGATCATGGTTCGGTGTATGGTCTGATCGACTGGTATCAGACTGGGCGTAAAGTCGGTGTACAGCCGATCCTTGGCTGTGAGGCGTATGTCGCGCGACATGGTCGCCACCAAAAGCGTGCAAATGTCGATATTCGACCTTTTCATTTGATTCTTTTGGCAGAGAATCTGACGGGCTACCACAATCTCATGCAGCTCATGAGCAAGGCTCAATTAGAGGGGTATTATTACAAACCACGTATCGACTATGAGCTCCTAGAGCAGTACAGCACAGGACTGATTGCTTCGAGTGCGTGCCTACAAGGGGAGGTGCCGAGTAAGCTACTCTCCGGTAATGAGACAGAAGCGATTGAGTCGGTTCAGCGCTATCAAAAGCTCTTTGGTGAGAAGAACTTCTTCCTAGAAATCCAAGATCACCCTGCGATCGAAGATCAAAATAAGTTGAATAAACTTATGGTTGAATTTGCCAATAAAATTGGTGTTCCTTTGGTCGCGACGAATGATTGTCACTATGTCAATCCTGATGATGCTGAGGCGCACGATGTACTGATGTGTGTCCAAACTGGTCGTCAGATCGACGATGTTGGGCGTATGAGTATGGTCGGTACGGATCTTTCTTTTCGCAGTAGCGAGGATATGCGAGTGGTTTTCAAAGATGTACCAGAGGCTTGTGATAACACGCTGGCGATTGCCAAGCGTTGTCAGGTAGAGCTACCACTGGGCAAGACTCTGATCCCGACTTACACTACGCCTTTCAACGCTAAGCCAGAGGATTATTTCGTGGAGCTCTGCTGGGACGGTCTACACAAGCGTTTTGGTGTTGCGATACCGGTGGATAAAAAACGGATTGATGGTACAGATGCTGGTGATAGTGTCGTCGCACAAGTCGGTGAAAAGTTAACACCAGAGGCAGAAAAAAAACTCATTGAACGATTGGAGTACGAGTTGAGGATTATTTTACAGATGGGATTTGCCAATTACTTTTTGATCGTTTGGGATTTTGTGAAGTATGCCAAGGAGTCTAGTATCGCTGTCGGACCTGGACGTGGTAGTGCAGCAGGTTCTTTAGTGTCTTATTGTCTCGGGATTACCAATCTCAATCCGCTCAAGTATGGTCTACTTTTCGAACGCTTCCTCAATCCGGAGCGCGTGAGTATGCCTGATATTGATATCGACTTTGCTGACAATCGTCGTGATGAAGTGCTCGATTATGTCAGTGAGAAGTACGGCAAGGAAAATGTCGCACGGATCATCACTTTCGGCACACTCGCTGCGAAAGCTGCGGTCAAAGATGCTGGTCGCGTCTTTGGTGTACCTTTCGCCGAGATGAATGCTTTCACCAAGCTAATACCGAGTCGTCCAGGGATTAGTCTTGCCGAGGCACTCGAGGTAGAGCCAGAGCTAGGTAAGGCGATCAAAAAAGTGCCTTTCGATAAAGTTTGGGAGATCGCTCTAAAACTAGAGGGCGTGATCCGTCAGGCTGGTGTGCACGCCTGTGCGGTCGTGATCGCCGATCAGCCGCTACCAGCATATACGCCACTCCAGTATGCACCAGGCAAGGACGAAGGTATCATCACGCAGTATAGTATGCATCCGATTGACGCAATTGGTTTGCTCAAGATGGATTTTTTGGGGCTACGTAATCTCACGATTATTCAGAAATGTCTCAATATTATCAAGCGCACACAGGGTAAGGAAATCAATATTGAAGCGATCCCGATGGATGATAAGCTGACTTATCAACTTTTTCAAAAGGCGCAAACAACTGGTGTTTTCCAGTTTGAAAGTAGTGGTATGCGGCGGTATCTCAAAGATCTCAAGCCGACGCAGTTTGAAGATTTGATTGCGATGGTAGCGCTTTTTCGTCCAGGTCCGATGGAGAATATCCCCCAGTATATCCGTGGTAAGCACAATGCCAAGTCGATCAAGTATCCACATCCTGTCCTCAAAAATTTCTTGGAAGAAACCTATGGTGTGGCAGTCTATCAGGAGCAGATTCAACGAGTTGCCCAAGAGTTCGCAGGTTTCAGTCTCGGTGAGGGGTATCTGCTGATTAAATCTGTTGCCAAAAAAATTCCTGCTTTACTGGAGGAGCAGCGTGAGAAATTCATTCAAGGAGCGCTAAGCAAAGGTCACAAAGAACAGGAGGCTCAAAAAATGTTTGATTTAATCGAGCCTTTTGCAGGTTATGGTTTCAACAAAAGTCATGCGGCATGCTATGCCTACATTGCTTATCAGACTGGTTATCTCAAGTCGCGCTATCCGACGGAGTTTATGGCGGCGCTGCTGACTGCCGATCATGGTAACTCTGATCGTCTCATCATCGATATAGAGGAGTGTGTTGAGATGGATATCCGGGTGTTGCCGCCGAGTGTCAACGCCTCGTTGCTCAATTTTACTGTTGTCAAGACAGGCGAGATTCGTTTTGGGTTAGCAGCGATCAAAGGTCTCGGTGATGGTCCTATCCAAGCTATCATTACTGCCCGTGAGGCTGGTGGCGAGTTTATTGATCTCGCTGACTTCGGTAGTCGGGTTGAACCGAGTGTGATCAATAAGCGGACACTCGAAGCACTGGCAATGAGTGGAGCGCTTGATGAGCTAGGTGAGCGAGCGGCGATTATTGCTTCGATTGCTGAGTTGTCAGAGTTTGCCAAGATGACTTATGCCCATGCCAATACGAATCAAGCAAGTCTTTTTGGTGTAAGTGAAGCTCCGGCGATTGAGTTTCATCTCACCAAGGTAGTGCCTGCGACTGACTCTCAAAAGCTCAAGTGGGAGAAAGAGCTGCTCGGTATGTATGTCTCATCACACCCACTCGCAGGGCTAAAAAAATACCTCGGTAAAAAGGTCAATCTCATCGAGAAACTCAGTCAAAAGCAGGTCGGCAAGGAGGTAGTCGTTGGTGGAATCCTCACGTCTGCACGCAAGCTGACGACGAAAAAGACTGGACAAATGATGGCGTTCTTAAAATTGGAAGATCCAACTGGTGAGATCGAAGTATCTGTTTTTCCACGAGTCTATACAGTATACGGAGCACAGATCGTAGAGGACGAGCTGCTCACTGTGCATGGCAAGCTAGAATATCGCAGTGATACCTTTCAAATTATCGCTAATGAAATCAAGCAACTTAGTCTCGAAAAAATGCGTGCCAAAGCTAAGGAGTCTGGGTTCCTCGATCAGTCCACTGGCAGAGCAGTCAAAAAATCCCTTCCTCAAGAATCTTATGAAGTACTAGAACCAGCTATACGGCAGCCTTTTCAGATCAAGCTGCCAGCTACAGCTGACCCAGTCATACTGCCCAAGATCAAAAGTTTGCTGGTTGCCAATCGTAGCGAGAAGGTTGGTATAGATGTGGAGATTTTGATCCAAGGTGCCGATGATCAGGTCAAGCGTGTCAAAGTACCGTTTAAAGTCGGTATAGGTAACACATTGGAAGCAGAAATTAAAAAACTAATAGAGTTTTAATTGTAGGTAAATAATTAAAATTATTTATAAAAAATCCCCACAAAGAGCAGGGATTTTTAGTTAGATCCAAGTGGAGTGATTATGAACAACTGCCGCAGCCACCACCGACGAAGCCGCAACCGCAGCCACCACCAAAAGTTTTAGTCATGTATCCCCACCTCCTCTCGCGTGATTTTTAAAATTCTCAATTTTCATCTCTTCCATTATATTCTGTACAGAATAAGATCGGCAAGTGTATAAAGTAACACTAGCTGCTTGCGTGCCCGCTCGTGACCAGTCAGAATGAAGATATCATTAAATTTTCTGCCATGCCAAATGCAACTACTGATTGTCCAATTACTGCGACCTTACAGCTTATTAGTAAGCGCTGGGTGCTTTTTATATTGCGAGCAGTCCAGCATGATACGCATACATTCAATGCTATTCGGCGGGCACTGGGTGGTCGTATCAGTAGTCGAACGCTGGCAGATCGCCTGATTGAGCTACAGCAGGCAGGGATCCTAGAAAAGCGTATCCTAAGTGAAAAACCTCTCAAGACTGAATACCACTATACTGCCAAAAGTCGCTCACTTAGGAATTCAATTGAACAACTCTGTAATTGGGCGGCAAAGTGGGAGCGCTAGTAGTTATTACTAAAACTTGATCTTGATCGGTACAACTGCTTTTTTCTGACCAAATACTTTGACGAAGTCTTCAGAATCTAGTGTCTCTTTGTCGAGTAATGTCTCAGAGATGCGCTTCAATGTGGTCTTGTATTTCAAGAGAGTCTTCTTTGCTGTTTGATAGGCGCGGTCGATGATCTTGCGCACTTCATCATCGATTTGGCGGGCTTTTTCTTCCGAGTAGTTGCGTTGCTCACCGAGATCGCGTCCAAGGAAGATATTGCTATGACGTTGACCGTAGATCACAGGACCGAGTGCCTCGCTCATGCCGTATTCTGTCACCATGCGACGCGCGATCTGTGTGGCACGTTCTAGATCATTGCTACTGCCTGTCGTCACCTCTTTGAATACTATTTCTTCTGCGACATGTCCACCGAGCATACTAGCTAGCTCATCGTGGAAACGACTTTCACTTTGTAAATGTTTGTCTTCCTCTGGAAGATACCAAGTCACACCGAGCGCACGTCCACGGCTGACGATACTGACTTTGTGCACGGGGTCAGTGTGGGGGAGTACGTGGGCGACGATAGCATGCCCTGCCTCATGATATGCCGTGATAGTACGCTCTTCGTTGGTCAAGACACGACTTTTGCGTTCTGGACCGAGAGCGACTTTTTCAATACTTTTTTCTATATCAATTTGAGTGATTTGCTTTTGATTATGTTTGGCTGCGACGATCGCAGCTTCATTGAGTAGATTCTCTAGATCAGCGCCAGTGAAGCCGGGAGTGATCTTGGCTATTTTCTCGATATTTACATTCTTTGCAAGGGGTTTATTCTTCGTATGGACAGCGAGTATCTCAGCACGTTCTCTGACATCTGGTGCATCCATAGTCACGCTGCGATCGAAACGTCCAGGACGTAAGAGTGCTGGATCTAGTACATCGGGGCGATTGGTTGCAGCGATAATGATGATATTGGTATCAGTCTCAAAACCGTCCATCTCAGTCAATATTTGGTTCAAAGTCTGCTCGCGCTCATCATGACCACCACCGAGACCTGCTCCACGCTGTCGACCGACAGCATCGATTTCGTCGATGAAGACGATACTTGGTGCGTTACGTTTAGCTTTCTTGAAAAGATCACGGACACGACTCGCACCAACTCCAACGAACATTTCGACGAATTCACTACCGGAAATATTGAAAAACGGTACATCAGCCTCACCAGCTACTGCGCGTGCCATCAGAGTTTTACCAGTACCTGGAGGTCCGATCAGCATGACTCCTTTAGGGATTTTGGCTCCCATGCTGGTATATTTTTTAGGATTTTTGAGGAAGTCTACAATCTCGACTAGTTCTTCTTTGGCTTCGTGACTACCGGCAACATCGGCAAAGGTAGTTTTGTTCTTCGACTTGTCAGCGACGCGAGCCTTGCTCTGGCCAAAGCTCATCGCGCCTTGGTTGTGGCTTTGGGCTTGGCGCATCATATACACGAGGAAAAACGCGATCAAGACAAACGGAATAATGCCAGCGATGACGTTGAGCCAGAAGTCATTGCCAGTGGTATCGACTGCCTCGACCTCAATAGGGTTTGCCTTTGTCGAGATTAGCCCCAAGTCTCGTAGACTTTCGCCGGCTGGACGAGTGCTGACCTCTTTGGTTTCATTCTTCAGTGTGATACTTAGCTGCGTACCTTCTACTTTGATCTTTGTGATCTCGCCTGCGGCGAGCTGCTGCTGGACCGTCGTGATCGGTACAGTCTCTGGTGTCTCGCCGGTCGGGGCAAAGATCACATAAACACTGGCAGCCACTAGTGCAATGATAAGTAGTGTGATGAGACCATTTGGTCGAGTAGGGCGAGAGACTGCCATGGGATATAATTACTAATTACGAATTACAAGTAGAGACCGAATTAGTTTAGCGCAAGAGGTTATTTAGCTCAATTGTTCCACACTAAAACTCGCGTCCCACCACGTTTCCCAGTTTTAAAAGTCAATTGCCCTAGCTTTTTCTGCTTATTACCCGCTGGATTCGCTGCGAGCTGAAGGATCTCGGCAAAGTGTTTTTCTTCGAGTTGGCGTAGGTGTCCGACTTCGACAAGGTAAATCTCGCGTAGGATAGCGACTGCCAGCGCGTTACCCAGCTGCGTAAACTTCTGAAGTGAGAGGGCGCTATTTTTAGCATTGCCGCGTAGCCACTGCTTCGCGCTCTGTCGTAAGTACTCGTGTGTCTCGCGGGCTTGTTCACTGGCACGCAGCAGGGCTGCACGGACACGCGGATTGATCTGCTCTAGCTCAGGCAACACTTTGGTACGGACGCGATTACGCGCGTACTTTGGGTTGCGGTTCGTCGGGTCAGTGATGTGCTCGAGGCGGTGTTTTTTGGCGTATTTTTCTAGCTCAGATTTCGGTGTATTGATGAGTGGTCGCCAGATGTCACAACGATACTCGGGCATGCCAGCGAGTCCAGCGAGTCCGCTGCCGCGTACGAGGTTGAGCAGGATAGTCTCGGCTTGATCGTCGGCATGGTGGGCGGTGACGATCCAGTCGGTTTTGAGTTTGTTTTTTAGATCGTAGAAAAATTTGTACCGCGCTTCACGAAAAGCTGCCTCGGAGGTGAGCTTCCCCTTCGCTCGTCCGGTGTGGAGTGGTAGTGCGTACTTTGCTGCGAGTTTTTGGACGAACTGCTCGGCTTTCTTACCATGGGGTGTGCCGTGGTCGAAGTAGGCAAGGAAAATCTCCCCGTTAGTCTGTGGCGGACTTACCTTTTTTTTCAAAGGGGGGTTAGAAGGGATTTTCCCAGTGAGTTCGGTCAAACGATCTTTTGCCAAAGCGTCGAGCAATACAACTG
>VAPK011169454.1_pt1 | contig 10565 bp, 10 predicted proteins | sample 3395031 | NCBI WGS metagenome assembly VAPK01 (sample SAMN08290443, study PRJNA428436) | hydrothermal vent metagenome | isolation source: Deep-sea hydrothermal vent chimney 1 | place: Pacific Ocean: Juan De Fuca Ridge
ATGTAATGTAGTGTATAAAATTAAGGACGAATTAGGGTCTTAAGGAGGCCATACGTTGTTGTCTGGCCGACTGCCGAAAAATTTCTGGGGAATCCAGGTCTCAAGTGAGATTAAATGATAGGCGGCTCAATGTGGGTTATTATAAGTGTGCTGAGTCTATCAGCTCCCAAAGTCGTCGAGTAATATGCTCTCCTTTTCAACGCCTAAATTATCCAGCATATTCATCACAGCGCTGATCATCATAGGCGGACCGCATAGATAATATTCACAGTCTTCCGGAGCGGCATGGTCTTTTAAATACGCTTGATAGAGTACTTCGTGAATGAAACCAGTATACCCTGTCCAATGATCCTCCGGTTGGGGCTCAGACAAAGCGACATGCCAATTAAAATTGTCATACTGTGCTTGTAAGCGATCAAAGTCTGCCACATAAAACATCTCTTTTAGACTGCGGGCGCCATACCAAAAACTGATTTTTCGCTGACTATTCAAGCGTTTTAGTTGGTCAAAAAGATGTGACCGCATGGGAGCCATACCGGCCCCTCCACCGATAAAAACCATTTCGTTATCGGTTTCTTTCGCGAAGAAATCACCATAGGGTCCCGATACCGTGACACTGTCACCAGCTTTCAGGCCAAAAAGATAGGACGACATGATGCCCGGCGGGATATCCTGGCCTGCCTTCGGCGGTGGGGTGGCAATGCGTACATTGAGCATGATAATGTCGTTTTCCAATGGATAATTTGCCATGGAATAAGCCCGCATCACCGGTTGATGGCAAATGGATTGGTATCGCCACAAATTGAATCGGTCCCAATCCTCATGAAACTGTGGTTCAATATGAAAATTTTTAAAATGAACCTGGTGAGGCGGACATTCGATTTGCACAAAGCCACCGGCGCGAAAATCCAGAGTTTCTCCGACAGGTAATTCCAATACTAATTCTTTAATGAAGGTGGCGACATTGTGATTGGATTGGACTCGGCATTGCCATTTTTTAATACCGAATACTTCTTCCGGTACTTCAATGACCATGTCTTGTTTGACGGTGACTTGGCAGGCTAAACGCTGATGATCGGCGGCTTGGCGTTTATTAATGTGTGAGCTTTCCGTCGGCAACAAGCTCCCCCCCCCCGACAACACTTGAACTTTGCACTGACCGCAAGTACCCCCACCGCCGCAGGCCGAAGAGACAAAAAGCTGTGCATCAGATAAAGCGGATAACAGTTTGCTGCCAACCGGAGTTTTAATCGTTTTCTCTGAGTTGACGACGATACTGACATTACCCGTAGCAACCAGCAAGCGACGCGCACTTAAAATCACTGCGACTAATAGCATGATAATCACGGTAAACAAGACAACGCCTAAGATAATTTCTAACATGTTCGTTACATTACAGTTGGATGCCGGAGAACGCCATAAATCCTAGCGACATTAAACCGGCGGTGATAAAGGTGATACCCAATCCCTGCAATCCTTGTGGTATATCGCTATATTTTAGTTTTTCACGGATACCCGCCAAGGCGATCAGGGCTAAGGCCCATCCCCCGCCGCTGCCCAGGCCATAAACCACACTTTCCGTAAAATTATAATCACGTTCGACCATAAATAAAGTCCCGCCGAGGATTGCACAATTGACGGTAATCAATGGCATAAAAATACCCAGCGCATGATATAACGCCGGAAAAAAACGATCCAAGATGATTTCTAATATTTGCACGAGGGCAGCAATAATACCAATATAGGTCACCAGCCCAAGGAACGTTAAGTCAACACCACTGATGCCCAGCCAACTCAGTGCATCTTGTTTCAGTAAATATTGATAAACCAGATTGTTGACGGGCACGGTAATGGTTTGCACCACCACCACCGCCATACCAAGGCCGATGGCGGTATCGATCCGCTTCGATATCGCAAGAAAAGTACACATCCCTAAAAAAAAGGCCAATGCAATGTTCTCAACAAATACGGCTTTAATGAATAAATTAATATAACTTTCCATTAGGAGGTATTCTCAATAATGATGAGCATCCTGCCGAGACTCATTTTTTATCCAGCCCGGCAGAACGAGTGTCGTGTGGTTGTACCACATGAATGAGCGATAACACCGCTGGATAGAAAATAAGTTCGGCCCTCCGGATGGCCCCTAAAAAAACACCATACGGCGTTGTTCGTCGCTTATTTGGAATGACCAAACTTCTCTCCTCTCGCTTTGTCTGGCGTTTTTCTAGGGGCCACAAAACGGCCAGAATCATTGGCCCCCCCCTAAATCGTTTCTCGATTGATATTTTCCTTGATGACAAAATCGGCGGGCTCGACTTGTTCTTTTTTACGACTACGAATCAGCCAAATAATCAGACCGATAATGAAAAAAGCGCTCGGTGGTAATAACAATAAACCATTGGGGTAATACCAACCGCCATCAGTGACTAAGGGCAAAACTTGATAACCGAGCAATCGGCCAGCACCCAATAATTCACGGATAACCGCCACACTAATGAGTATCAAACTATAACCCAGACCATTGCCCAGGCCATCTAAAAAACTCATGCCCACCGGATTTTTCATGGCGTAGGCTTCGGCACGACCTAGCACGATACAGTTAGTGATAATGAGTCCGACAAATACGGAGAGTTGCTTACTCGTCTCATAGGCATAGGCTTTTAGAATTTGATCCACCACAATCACCAAAGATGAAATAATTACCATATGCACAATGATGCGAATACTGCTCGGGATGTGATGACGGATTAAACTAATCGAAGCATTCGAAGCCGCCAATACCGTGGTCAGAGCAATGCACATGAGCAACGTAGCAGATAACGACGTGGTCACGGCCAAGGCCGAACAAATACCGAGAATTTGTAAAGTAATCGGATTTTTATCGACCAATGGATCAAATAATATTTTTTTGGTTTCTGGTTTCATTGGTGGGTTTGTCCTGCCCATATTTTTTTCAGATAGGTACCATATCCTTGATCACTTAACCAATATCGTATCAAGTTATTGACCCCTCGGCTGGTCAAGGTAGCACCGCTTAACCCATCGATTTGATAGACCGCTTGGCGGCTGTTCGCCTTGACCTTGCCTCGCACCACTTCGATGCGTAGCTGGTTTTTTTCGTCGAAAGCCAGTTTTCCTTGCCATTGACGACGCCATCTCGGATTATCTACCTCTCCCCCTAAACCCGGGGTTTCTGCATGTTGATAAAAACTTAAACCTTGGATGGTTTTACCATCACTTTTGAGAGCTAAAAAACCGTACAATGTTGACCATAGGCCATAACCATACACGGGGAGTATCAGGGTATTGATCGCCCCGTGACGTTTGACTAAATAAATCGGTGTATAATTGGCTCGTCGCTTGATCTGGGCAATGTCCTGGTCAGCTGGAATTTTTATGCGTAATGTGGGATCTTTTTCCGCCAGTCTTTTTTGCATCAACGTGGCTTGTTCATCGCTTAAATAATCCCCACTGGTGAGATCAAGAATTTTCGTTTCCACCTGACGAAACAAGCGATCAAGATCCGCATTGTCTTTCATTAACCCCGCCACGGTGAGAATATTTTTGCGTTGTTCATGGCGTTTGTTTTCTTCTTGTTTAGGCTTCAGAATAACCGCCGCTGTGGAAACTAATAAAGAACAAACTAAACTCAGCGTTAACGCCACAAATACAATTTTTCTAGGGCTGTCATTGGGTAGTGTGAGATAGCGATGAATTAATTTGAGCATTTAACTACCTAAATAGATGGATCTTTATTGGCTACGACGTTTTCGGCGTCGGATATTGGCCTGTATCACAAAGTAATCGATTAATGGCGCAAAAATATTAGCAAATAAAATCGCGAGCATAATGCCTTCCGGGAAAGCAGGATTGAAAACGCGAATGATCACAGTCATGAAACCGATCAGTAAACCGAATACCCAGCGTCCGGTATCGGTCATGGGGGCGCTGACTGGGTCGGTGGCCATGAACACCATGCCAAAGGCAAAGCCACCTAATACCAAATGCCAATACCAGGGCATGGCTAACATCGGGTTGCTGCCATCGATCACATTGACAATCAATGAAGTGAGCAACATTCCTAAAAATACGCCGCAGATAATACGCCAGGAGGCAATGCGGGTATAAATTAAAAAAGCCGCGCCGAGTAAACAAGCTAAGGCGGAGGTCGATCCCAGCGAACCGGGTAGGCTACCGAGAAAGGCTTGCCACCAGCTGATATCGGCGGTGGCAATGGCTTGCATGCCACCCGTGGCGGCTAAGGACAATGGGGTGGCGCCACTGTAACCATCCACCGGCACCCAAACACTATCCCCTGACATTTGCGCCGGGAAGGCAAAAAACAAAAATGCCCGACCCACCAAAGCCGGATTCATAAAATTTTTGCCGGTACCCCCAAAAATTTCCTTACCGATAACAACGCCGAAAGAAATCCCTAAGGCCACTTGCCATAGCGGAATGCTGGGGGGCAACGTTAGCGTAAATAACATAGAGGTGACTAAAAACCCTTCATTGATCTCATGTTTACGGAGCGTTGCAAACAGGACTTCCCAGAATCCACCGGCCAGCAAGGTGACAATATAAATCGGCAGAAAAAACAACAAACCATGCATAAAACAGGCAAACACATTGCTTGGTGAGTAACCAATACCTAATAGATTTAGCAGTTCGCCGCGCCATCCCGCCGCCTGGCTCAGGCCTAATTGAGCCATCGCCATATTGGCTTGGTATCCCGTATTCCAGCAGGCGACAAGCAGACAGGGCAAAGTGGCAATCACCACGTAACTCATTAAACGTTTTAAGTCGATGGCGTCCCGCACATGCGGGGCATGACGGGTAACTTGAGCGGGACTGTAGATAAATGTGTCAACCATCTCATACAGCGGATACAATTTTTCGTAGGGTCCACCTTTTAAAAAAAGGGGATGGATTCGGTCCATGAAACGACGCAAGCGCGACATTAACCCTCCTTCTCTATTTGAATTAAACTCTCACGTAAAAAAGCGCCAAATTCATGTTTGCCAGAACACACGAATGTACATAAGGCTAAATCTTCTTCATCTAACTCTAAGCAACCCAACGCTTGTGCCGTATCGGTATCACCGACCACCAGTGCTTTGAGTAAAGGCGTGGCCAATATGTCCAAGGGCATGACCGCTTCATAATTACCGATGGGTACGATGGCGCGAGGGCTACCTTGTTGAGCGGTGCTAAACGGGAATTTTTTATTTTTGTCAAACGTGGATAATAAGACGCGTAAAAAGGAAAATTTTTGGCGGCTGGGGATTAACCAGCCGAATAATTCTCGTTCTTTGGATTCAGCAATCGCACAAACCTGGCTGTGATAACGCCCTAGATAATTCGCCCAACCCGCAGCATGATGGCCAGATAAAACAGAACCGGAAATAATACGGCAGTCACCGGGCTGAATTTCATCTTTGATCAATTGTTGGATATTAGCACCTAGGTTGGTGGTAACTAAGCGTGGGTTTTTCATCATGGTACCAGCCAGGGCGATAATACGCTGTGACCAAATTTGACCGCGAGTAAATAATTGACCAATAGCAATGAGATCTTGGTAACCGATATGCCAAACGGTTTTGCTGGCGTTGACGGGGTCCATTAAATGAATATGGGTGCCAGTTAATCCGGCCGGATGAGGTCCACCAAAACTGACCAGACTCAGTCGATCATGGTCGATCACCGGTATATTTGCTTCAGGTTTTTGGCAGACATAGACATGCCCTGCCGTCAATTGACGAATAATATGTAACCCATGCAGAAAATCCTCTTGATACTCACGGATAACGAGACTAGGATCGACGGCCAGAGGATTGCTATCCATGGCAGTCACAAAGATGGCATGGGGCTGGCTGTGGATGGGTGGATTTTTGCTGTGGGGACGCGTGCGAAATGCACTCCATAAACCCGAGTCGGCTAACTGTTTGACAATATTTTCTCGCTTGAGCTTTGCCAGTTGGCTAACAGAAAATGTCGGGAAGTGGGTTGTCTCCGTATTTTCACACGCAATAACAATGGATTGAAAACTACGTCGTGGACCACGGTAAATGGCTGAGACGGTGCCACTGGCTGGTGCGGTATAAAAAACCTCCGGATTCATTTTATCGATGAATAAAGCTTGACCAAGTTTAACCCGGTCACCAACTTGAACCAACAGCGTGGGTTTTAAGCCATGATAATCTCGGCCTAATACCGCCACTGAGCTAACTTCAGCGTGGCCTTCAATCTGTTGTTTTGGCTCGCCGGCCATGGGCAAATCCAGGCCTTTTTTTATGTCAAAGACCATCATGGGTATTCGATGCGTATTATCAAAATTTGTTGGGATCGAGCAGCGAGTATACTCAAATTGTATATTTTATCTTTGTCATTAATCAAACGATACGGATGCCTTAGATGTTGGACAAAACTAATTTTAGTCGATCCTTGCTTGGCTGTGGATGTTTATTATGTATGAGATACAACAAACCCGTGACAGTGATGCGATTTTACGCGTGCTTGTTAAAAATCGTTCGCGATGGGCAATATTGCCTCCGTCTGAATTAAAATGAACACAAACAGAAAGAAGTTTAAAAAGCACAAAATACCAAAAAAGCGGGCAACCAGCGTAAATCCATGGGATTGAGTCCAATGGAAAAAACCTGCCCAAGATTTAGCGGCTGGGGTCCGTTCATAAAAATTGGCGAGCCATTTTTGTAACAGCTTCGTTTTTTGTAAAAAAACAATTCCCATGACTAAAAACCATAAGGCCATCAATAAGTCGAGCATCATTTGGACGCTTTAATCATCATCTGAAATCTGATACTGGGCAATTTAAACCTCCTAGGTTGAGCGAGCCTTGGCGATCATCATGGCATGATTTGCTTATTAATAAAACAATATCACGCCACGAGCATTATCTGTCACCTGAATCGTTACATTTTTTTATCGGTGATCGCAAGTCTTTATTCAGTGGCAATAATTTAACATGGGTCTATATAAGCAATAGAACATATCGGGATTCAGTTCAGTCAGTCAAAGAAAAGCGGATTAGGCACACGATGAAAATTTTGAACATTATTGCAGCAGCGGTCAGTATCTCAGCCGTTTTCAGTTATGTAAATCATCGATTTATCAAGTTACCAACTACCATTGGTTTAATGATTATTGCCTTGTTGTTTTCTTTGGCGCTGATTGTGCTGAATCATTTTGGGGTGGCGGAGTTGCAAGGCTTTGCTCGGGAGGCGCTAGAGGAGCTTGATTTTAGTCAGACGCTATTCCATGGCATGTTGAGTTTTTTGCTATTTGCTGGGGCTTTGCACATCAACCTGAATGATTTAGCCAAACAAAAATGGATCATTTTTCTACTGGCAACCTTTGGTGTTGTACTTTCTACGTTTTTAGTCGGGGCGGCCTTATATTATTGCTTGTTGTTATTGGGTATGGGCATCCCGTTTCTTTATTGCTTGCTATTTGGTGCACTAATTTCTCCTACCGATCCGATTGCTGTGATTGGTTTGTTAAAAAGCGCTGAGGCACCGAAATCCTTATCAACCAAGATTGCCGGCGAGTCTTTATTTAATGATGGTATTGGGGTCGTTATTTTTTTAGTGATACTCAGCCTTGCCACCAGCGAGCAAGTGTTGGATGTTTCCCTGGTTGGTTTGCTTTTTTTGAAAGAAGCGGTCGGTGGTATTATTTTTGGTTTAATCTTAGGTTTTCTGGGATTTTTATTACTCAAGGACATCGACAACTATCAAGTAGAGATATTAATCACCTTAGCGATGGTGATGGGAGGTTATACGTTAGCCACGGCGATGCATACCAGTGGACCGCTAGCCATGGTGGTTGCCGGATTGTTGATTGGCAATCAAGGGCGTGTGTTTGCCATGTCGGAAAAAACCAGGCAGCATCTAGATAATTTTTGGGAATTAGTGGATGAATTTCTCAATGCCATTTTATTTGTGTTAATTGGCTTGGAGATTATTGTCATCACCTTTACTGGCCGTGCCTTGCTAGTGGCGGTGATTGCGATTCCTCTGGTGTTGTTGGTGCGTTTTGTCAGTGTTGGACTACCCATTCGGTTGTTGCGTAATTTTCAATCATTTTCACCTCATGCTATCAAAATCATGACGTGGGGTGGATTGCGTGGGGGTATTTCTATCGCGTTAGCGCTGTCTATTCCCGCCAGTGCTGAGCGGGATTTAATTCTATCGATTACCTATATCATCGTCATCTTTTCAATTATTGTGCAAGGACTCACCGTGAAAAAATTAGTCCATTTTTGTATGAAACCAACAACCCATCGTGACGACAGCGATATCGGTCGATCCCATTAAGTGGTCACTGGGTTTTCTGGAAAGGGATTAAATTCATCCGGTAAGTTATCCCATTCTGCGTTTAGTTTTTGCTGGGCATCTGTCAAGCTAATCGCGCTTAATTCACCGTTTGGGTGTACTTCAATTAAGCCACTTTTTTTTAGTTTACCGAGGCCATCTTCGATTTCAAAATCAACGTGTAATCCGTATTGGGCCTTTAAGTAGGTTTCAATGGTTTGATCGAGGCTGGCGAGGGTGTGTCTTGGCTGGGGTTGATGGGATAAGAAAAAATAGGCAAGAATGGCTTCTTTGCAGTCTTCGGCCTCGCCCAGTTCAATCAAATGGGCGATGGACCCCAGGTTGTTATTCAGATTGTAGTAATAAAGATTTTTGGCCAGGGTGGCCATGTATTTAGTGCGATGGTTGAAAATATTAGCGACTTGGCGCCACATGACGGCGCCGAACCCGGCAATAGCGACGATGATCGTATAGGGATTGGATGCCGCCGTTATTTTTGAAATGGTGGCAATAATGCTTCCGATTGCCCCACCGCCGCCGGTCATGCTCAGTTTGAGTTTGTCGAAGGCGGTCATTTTGACACGAGTGTTAGGAAAGAGCATTTCTAAGTCGGAGGCAGGAATATTTTTGAATAATTTTAAATAGACCACGTCATTTTGATTGTCCTGTTCCGTGGTTTTTAGCTTTAAGAGTAGAAATAATCGGCGGAAGATCTGAATTTCAGTGGTTTTTTTACGCAAAAATAATCGTTGCCATTCTCGCCGAGTGGCGGTTTGCAGAGCGGAACCTCGGTAGAAAACCGCAAGTTCTTCAAATTCATCGAAATTCACCGAGACTTCAACACCATAAGGCGATTTTTTATTCAACGCTTGGTTGAGTTCGGTAAGTTGCAGTATTTCAAAATTGGCGCGCTCCAGCACGTAAGAGAGTTCGTTTATCAGCGCCTTGAGTAAGCGATGCCGCTCCGTCGGTTGCAATGAACGCAGCTCAAGGGTGTCGGGATCAGGATTGAAGGGCCGGTAAGCCCGCTTGAGCTTCTGTAAACTTTTGTGTGAGCGTGCATGGTAAAGCATGACAAAAATGTGGCAAATTTGTTGGAATTGGATATTTTTTTCATCGCTCCAGTTGGCATAATGGATTAAATCCTCAATTAAGTCATCTTCGTGTACTGGGATGAATCGTTGATAGGCCGTTTCGTCAAATCGAATATTATTCATGGCAGTGGCTCGTGTCTTGTGGTGTTAGTTGTTTATCTCAGTCCACCGTGTATTTTGCATGGATCGCCCGCGCTTGGGTACGTTGGCATTTTACCAACATTGAGCCGCCTATCATTTAATCTCACTTGATCCTTGATTCCCCAGAAATATTTCGTCAGTCGGCCATACAACAAGTATGGCCTCCTTCAGAAAAACCCCGGTGAAATCAATTCTCATCGCGATGTTCAAACGCTAGGCGGCCCAAGGTCGGATTTTAGGCCAAATCCTTGTTTTTTTACAGTGTTATCCTTGTTTGATCGCAAAGTGATCGCACGATTTTCAAACGCTAGACGGCCTAATGTTGGTCACAGTTAAAGATCGCTAGGGATTGAGAGTTGAATCTTGGGTGCAAAATTAGTATGTTGATGCGGTCATTCAAACGCTAATGCTTAGCAAATATATTTTTTTCATGTATATTCCTAACGGATTAGATGAATGGTTTGATAAGTGTGTTTTTTATACCATAATGACAATTATTGATGGGGAGGCCTGTTTTAACCACATCGTCGATTTCAACTGGACATATAAATTCAGCAATATTAAAGTGGATATTTATTCTCATATTCGAGCGATGGGCGCCACACTTAGCATAACGAGCGTAGTAAACATCGGCCTTCCTAAGCGGAAGCGGAAACCAAACTGCAAAACAACGAAAATAGAGATACTGATTTCTTATCGTTACCCAGGGGCATACCAGGATGAAAGTGAGTCAAATACTTAAGCAAAAAGGGCTGGAAAGCTATAGTGTTAAGGCAGATGAATTATTAACCCATGCCGTCGAGTTAATGACAGATAATAAAGTCGGGTCGGTTATTGTGACCAGCAAAGATGGGGGCTTAGCAAGTATTGTTACCGAACGTGATGTGATGCATGCGGCACGCAAATACCAGGCGAACCTTTCTCAAGTAAAAATAAGCGATGTGATGGCGCCGGAATTGGTGACATGCACAGGTGAGGAGACACTTGAGGAAGC
>VAPK010007379.1_pt1 | contig 10557 bp, 6 predicted proteins | sample 3395031 | NCBI WGS metagenome assembly VAPK01 (sample SAMN08290443, study PRJNA428436) | hydrothermal vent metagenome | isolation source: Deep-sea hydrothermal vent chimney 1 | place: Pacific Ocean: Juan De Fuca Ridge
GATTTTTGCGGTTTATGGGGAGCTGTTGAGAGTGTCACTTAATCGCTCCTACTCGTTACGGATTCTGGGATCAAGAAGCGGATATAAAAACTCCAAAAGGGTCATTACAATTGCAATTGATATGGTGATGAAAAGCACAATTCCATAAATTACCGGAAAATCATTGGCCCTGATAGCGTTGATCAGCACTGTGCCAACTCCGGGCAAAGCAAACAGCCCTTCAACAATAATTGCCGACGTTACCACCGTGCCAAGGGCCAATCCAAAGGCTGTAACCTGAGGCAACATGGCGTTGCGCAAGTAATAGTCGAAGAATATCCTATGCCCGCTCAAGCCCTTATGTTCAGCGAAATTTACATAGTCCTCGCCCTGAATGGTTATGCCCATTCCGCGCATGGTCAAAACCCAGCCCCCGATGGAACCAAGGACCAGCGAAAGAGCGGGCAAAATCTGATGTCGCAAAAGATCAAGGGCAAAACTCCACGACATCTCGGGCAATATTCCAATGGAATAGGCACCGCCCAGCGGTAAAAAATTCAATTGGAACCCAACAAAGAACAATAGCAATACCCCCACCAGCACTGGAGGCACGCCCATCAGCAAGACAAATGGCAGCGCAATATTGCGAAGCCAGCGCGGAGCACGGGGCCAAGCAGCAACCGCGCCAAGCAGATTGCCGATTATAAAGCTAAGAATGGTTGCAAATAATAACAGCCCGATTGTCCAAGGCAAAGACTGGGCAATCAGCTCAACAACCGTTGTTGGATAACGGTTCAGCGAATAGCCAAAATCAAAGGTAACCACATTGCCAAGATAATCAATATATTGCTGCCAAAGGGGCAAATCCAGCCCAAATTGTTTATTGAAGGACTGAACTATTTTTTCCAGATCGTCAGGCGCATAGCCGGTAAGACGGGAAAGTTCTGCAAAGCGCTCACGCACCGGATTAACAGAAGAAAGGCGGGGAATGAAAAATATGATTGTCGAAGCGGACCAGATGATCAGCATAAGAAATCCCAGGCGCCGCAAAATAAGGCTAATCATTAAATAAGCTCCAACCGAACAGTTTGTAAAATGCCAAGGGGCGCAGCGCATTGCCGCGCCCCATGATGTTAAATGCTTGTACCTACTGAGCAGCTTTCAGATTGGTCACAACCAAAGGTGAGGTTTTGTGCCAGAAAGCTCCATTGACACCAACACCCACATTTTCAGCAGTTGGCCAATTTGTCCAGTAAGTCTGGTTGTAGGCGATACGGTGCACCCACTGAATTACCGGAACATTTATCTGGTCACGCCAGTAGATTTCGATAGCCTGAGTGGCAAGACCTTCAAACGCGGGATCATCAGATGGGATAACCGACATGGCATTGAGGATATCATCATATTCAGGGTTTGAGTAGCGTGCGAACTGATAGGCACCAACCGGTTCACCAGCAGTTCCCGCATTGCGGCTGTTAAAGAAATCCAATGTAGCAAACGGATCCTTCAGACTTGCGCCATGGCCAAACATATAAAGACCGGGGGCACCATCAGCCATGTTCTGGAATGCATCGGTACCAAAGTTGGTTGATGCGTCAAAACCTGCACGACGCAGCATTTCCACAAGGATTGGAACACTGTCACTATGGATGCCTTCAAAGCCGTTGATAGTGGTATCGACTGTTTGGCCATCCATTTCCCAAAGATCGTCACCGTTCTTTGTATAACCGGCTTCGCTCATAAGCGATGCAACTTCGTCCAGATCATATTTACCCGGCTCATATTTTGCTATCAAATCCTGCACAGCGTCGGTGTCCATGAATTTTTGCAATCCGGGGAAAAGAGGAAATGGAACAATCGTTGCAATTTCAGCGCCATCAAAAAGAATGTCGTTCAATTGCTCGCGATTAATTGCCAGACTGACCGCACGACGTACACGAACATCGGCAAACTGACCCTCTTCAGTATTCATCCATAGGGCATTTGGCCACCAATCCAGATAACCATAAGGGGCTTCAGAGCCGGAATGGGTGGTGATGTTGGGGTTCTTATCCAAAATGCTGGCAATAAGATCCTGACGCATATCCAGCGCAGAATCCATTTCATTATTCACCAGACGCTGGGCAACCGTGTCCATATTCTGGCCAATGGTGCCACCAAGATTGGCGATAACAACGCGTTTGACATCAGGAACTTCGCTAAGGCCAGCTTCAATTGCCCACCAGCTTTCACGCAGGTTAAAGATTTTTTGATTCTGGTTCCACGCCACAAGGTCATAGGGACCGGTATGGGGCAGATCAACACCACCTGCATATTCGTTTACGTCATCAATTCCATCAAATCCATGGGCCGGCACAATTGGCATGCCCGTGTCAAATTTAAGGGTCAGCACATCGAACTTAAACCGGGGTGCGGGAACCTTAAAGTTGACGTCAACTGTTAAATCATCAACAGCAATTACTGAATCAACAAAGGTATTGAACGTCTTGTTAAAGCGAAGCAAATCGTTGTTCATCTGGCCTTCCATGGTAAATACCACGTCTTTGGAAGTAACCTGAACACCATCGCTCCACTTGGCCATTGGGTTTAGATTGATGCGCAGCGAAGTAAAGTCATCGCTGGTATATTCAATGCTCTGGGCCAACCATGGAATGTCTTTATCAGTGAAAATGCCATAAAACATCAGGCCTTCCCACATCAAAGAATTGCCCTCAGAACTGGAATATCCCGGCACTGCCCAGGGGTTGGTTACGCCAACCGGTGAAGAAACACTCCAGCCCAGTACCAGCGTATTTTCGCGACCCACATCCTCTAGAGGTGTATCGGGCGTGATTTCAACCGCTGCCGTTGTTTGAGCAAAGGCGGCAGAAGGAGTGAAAGAAATTGCAACACCGACAATGGCGGCAGCTACAATTTTAAAGTTAAAGTTAGCCATATAAAGGTCCTCCCTTTTAGGTAAGTTTTAGATTGAGAGGCCATCAAATGAGAATTAGCTGCAATATGTGATCGGTTCACAATATCGGGTTTTTGCATTTTCTCAATCAAGGGCCATCTATGGTCTTGGTAGATTTGGTCTTGATAATTGTGGTTTTGGCAATGATGGTTTTGATACCAAACGCCGCCTTTATAATTTTGGGATCATCGCTGTTCTTTTAGTCAGTTGATGAGTGCGCTCCCCATATGCCTCCCTATTTGCGCAATTAACTTCCCGAAGGAAAATTTCTAAACAATCAAGAGAAGGGAAATGAAACACGCCCCAAAACTCTTTATCTGCTTTATTCGACATAATGTTATGTGATTAAGCTATATATGTTGCAGCACCACTCAGTCAACCGGTAGTATCAAAATTGAAAATTTGAGATTTTTCAGATAAATAAATTCAACAAGAACAAAAAATACTCTGATATTTCAACGTATAAGGCTATATATGAAAGATTTTATAGCGATCAATAAGTGTAGATTTTTCACAAACCAATCAGACCAAACAAAAAAAATTGTACAGTATTTTACTTTTTTATAGATGATTGCAAACGTAGCGCTGGCTGATTGTCATGAACTTATCGGTTCGATTTTGTTGATATCATCACCTTCAAAACTGATAAAAATACCTGCAAAACTGATAAAAATACCTGCAAAACTGATAAAAATACCTGCAATTAAGAGCGTTCAAAAAAATTCTTTCGCTAAAATCCGCGATAAGTTAAACATTGAAAATGAAAAACTGCATCAGGACCACTCTCGTATTTAAAGACATCTTCTTAAAACCCCAAATTGGCAATCGCCTAAACTTCAATTATTCTATTTCGGAATGGTACAAAAAAAACCTGTTGATGCCGGGCTTGATGATTTTTTTGACCATAATCTTTTCTTCCCTTTTTCTCACACCAGCTAATGCCAACCCAACCGGGGAATTGCGCATTCTAACCTCTATGCCACGAACTTTTTTTGAACCGTTCGCTCAGGCGTTTGAAGATTTATACCCAAAAGTTTCCGTGGTTGTTCTCAATAAAAACACCAATGCGGCAGTAGCTGAAATCGTTCGCGGCAATCCACGCTCATTCGATGTGTTTTGGGCATCATCTGCTGAAGCCTTTGCAGTTCTAAATTCTCAAGGGGCTTTTTTAGAATTTGGGGACGAGCTGCAAAACCGTTTATCGCAAACAGTAATCGCTCAAAATCAAACGCAAAATCAATTATCTGCGCAAAAATCACTTCCGGCATTTTTTCCCTTTGCCTTGTCCTCAATCGGCTGGACGCAAAATCAGGCATCGTCCCTGCCCCGTCCCTATCAATGGGAAGATCTGCTAAATCCTATATATGCGGAAAAAATCGGCATGGCGGCTCCGTCGCGCTCCGGTTCCACCCACATGTTTGTGGAGCGGTTTTTGCAGGTTAGGGGCTGGGAAGAGGGCTGGGCGTATCTTTTGGAATTGTCGGGCAATCTTTCCACCATCACCTCGCGAAGTTTTGGAGTGATCGACGGGGTTATCAAGCAAAGGTTTGATATTGGCATCACTCTTGATTTTTTGGCGCAATCACGGCGAGAAAACGGACTTCTGTTCAGCTATGGCCGCCCCTTAATGGTAATGCCAGCCCAGATCGGCTTGCTGAACGGGGGAAATTCCAGCGAAACCGCAGCCAGATTTGTTGAAATGGTGCTTTCAAATCAAGGGCAGAACCTGTTGCTGATACCACAAATATCAAGGGTGCCAATTATTGAAGAGCTGCGGGATGCCTCCCCTGAAATATCAGGCAAAATCAACAACGCCCTGCAACTAAGCTGGCAGCCTTATAATGCGCTGTTGGCCAGAGACAGGTATTGGTCGGTCAATGCTATATTTGATGAATTTATAACTTTTCAATTGCCAAAGAGAAAATCCCTATGGCAACGGGTGCGCGAACTCGAGGCGAAAAATGGCACTGATTTTGCCTTGCAGATTGCAGAAATAAAAAGACTCCTGGTGCAAATGCCAATTAACGAAGCGGCGGCTCAGGACCCGATGCTAAACGATGATCTGACCAGAATAACCGCCCTTGCCGCGCCAACGGACTTTCAGCGCACAATACTTACAGAATGGACAAAACAGGCCAGTGAGCTTTTGGCGCAGGCCGACGAAATATTGTCACTTTTAGAAAATGGCAGTAATAACGGCCAATGATTGCACAATTTTTCAACGAACGATTGCCATCGGTATGGACGCGATTATTTGTCGCCGTCTTTGCCATTGTTGCCATAGTCTGGGTGGTTTTAGGGGTGGCGATTGTTTTTTTTAATCAGGTCAGCCGCGACTATGCAGAACTGGCCAACGTGCATATTCCGCGAATTGCACTGGCTAGTGAACTGGCTGAAAATTCGGCGCGGTTGGCCAGAATAACCACCGCAATTGTGGGACAGCAGGGAAGCGGCGGTGAAGAAAAAATCAAGACCGATCTTGAAGAAGTAATTGTTGCCATTACCCAACAAATTGAAAGAACCGGGCTGGTAGAGACACAAAACAGCGAGGGGGGGGAAAGCTATGGTGGCCCAACTCAAGAGGGGTTTGGGGAATTATTGCGCAACGTGCTTGCCGGACTTGAAAAACGTTTAGAACTCACCAGTCAGATTGCCAATGAAATGGGGGGGTTGAGATGGTTAAACGTGGATATTCAGGATGAAGTTGATCCATTGCTCAATGATTTTGCCTTTAACCTGACCGTTGCAACCGATGCCATGGCCCGCAGCGCAGACCCGGATTTTCGCTTCCAACTGGGGGAAAGATTGGGGGTCGAAAGGGCCGCTCGCGATGCCATCAGGCAAGTGGGAGGAGAAGCTGCAAATCTGCTGACATTAATGTTGCAAAGCTCCGTTGCCGCTGACATGGCACAGTTAAACCAGTTCAAAAATCTGGCTGATGACAATTTAACCCGCTTAAACCTGACCAGTGAAAATCTGCCTGAAGGGGCAGAGTTTTTGACGTTGAAACAATCTGTGCTGGCCCTGACGGAACTGGCTCAAGACCCTGAAAATGTATTCCAGTTGCGCACACAATGGTTGCAAACCCAGACAGGTCTTCTGGAAATGCTAAATCTGGTGCAGGAAAATCTGGAAGGGTTACAAAGCACACTGGCTGGCATCGGGGCTGAGCAAAGAGCAAGTGTTCTGGCGGTCACCGGAGCATCTGCGGGGCGGGCCAACCTGGCGGTGTGGTGGCTGGTTGGCCTTACCTTTTTGGCCGGTATCGTTGGCGCTATTGCACTATTTGGATATGTAAGGCGCGGAATAGTGCTGCCGCTTGGCGATATGTCCTCTGCAATGCTGGCGATTGCCGATGGAAAAGAAGTCACCTCCCTGCCCCAGGTAGGTGAAGATGAAATAGGGCAGATGTCGCGAGCCGTCGGGGTTTTTCAAAAGTCAGCGCAGGCAAGAGATAGCGCCTTAAAACAATTAAATACCGAAGTTGGAGAGCGGCGACGCGCCGTTGAAGATTTGAAGCGAACTCAGGCAGAACTGGTGCAGGCGGGAAAACTTGCAGCCCTTGGCCAGCTTTCTTCGGGCATCAGCCATGAGCTGAACCAGCCCTTGGCGGCAATGAAGCACAGGATTCACCTGTTGCGGACCGGTGTGGCGGAAAAATCGGACGAAAAGGTACAAAGGCAAATCGAAAGAATGGACGGCCTTGTGGCGCGGATGGAGGCAACGATTACCCATCTGAAACGGTTTGCTCGACGGTCAGAATATAAATCTGAAAATATCAAACTCGGCTCGATAATTGATCAAAGCGTATTATTGCTCAAGGGACGGATTGACGGTCCGGCAATAGATTTCAAGGTAGACAAAGATATCTGTGATGTTTTGGTGCAGGGGGACCAGATTTTAATCGAGCAGGTTGTAGTGAACCTGCTTTCAAATTCACTTGATGCCATTGCGCAAACCAAAAACGGGGGCAGCATTCATCTAAGTGGAAAAGAGGATGGCGAAAATTTTGCGTTGCAGAATTTCACGTTGATTGTGGCCGATAATGGAATTGGCCTTGGGGATATGAAGCCGGAAACCGCTTTTGAGCCGTTTGTCACATCAAAGGAAGTTGGTGAGGGTCTGGGACTTGGATTGTCAATTTCATACAATATCGTAAAAGGCATGGGGGGCGACCTTGCTTTGGAAGAAAACCATCCCAAAGGAACAAAGGCGCTTCTATCATTACCATTTGGAGAAAATAATGACTGAACAAGCGATGGTTTATGTGGTCGATGATGACAAAGACCTGCGTGAAGCCATTCTGGATACTCTTGAGGACGAAAAAATTGCCGCCCGGGGATTTTCCACCGCATCTGAAGCGATTAAAGTTTTAGACCCTGAATGGGGTGGCATCATTGTTTCCGACATTAGAATGCCGGGATTATCGGGATTAGAGTTTCTTAAAGTTGTAAAAAAATCCGCACCAGAAGTCCCGTTTATTTTGATTACCGGGCATGGAGATGTGGCAACTGCCATTAGCGCCATGAAGGGAGGGGCCTATGACTTTTTGGAAAAGCCGGCCAGACCACAATATCTTGTAGAAGTGGTGCGACGAGCGCTCAACATGCGCCGGTTGCAATTGGAAAACTCAAAACTGCGCCAGATGATTGCCAATGGGGGCAGCTTGAATTCCAGAATAATCGGGCGATCAACTTCCATTAAAAATTGCCGCCGCGATATTCTGGCCATCGCCCCCTTAAATGTCGATGTGCTTATTCAGGGAGAAACCGGCACCGGCAAATGTCTTGCAGCCCGTTGCATTCACGATCTCTCGCCACGCGCCGACCAGGAATTCACCCGCATTAACTGCGTATCAGTCACTGCAAAAAACATCGAAAAAATATTGGCGGGAGGCGATGATAAATCGAGAAAACCCAATGGAGGCACCCTGTTTTTTGACGAGTTAGACTCTTTGGATGAAACAGCGCAGGTCAAAATGATGCGCTATCTTGAAGATGGAAAAAACGATAAAAACAAGCCTCGCATTATCGCGGGGGTTGAAAGCGACCCCAAAGATTTGATCGAAAATGGCAAACTGAGAGCCGACCTTTATTATCTGATCAATGTTGCAAATATTTCGCTGCCAAATCTGAAAAACCGGGGCAAAGATATTTTCACCCTGTTGGATTATTTCATTTCAGAGGCAGCCTCGCGCCATAATCTAAAAATCCCCGACGTTAAAATTGAATATCTATCCATGCTGAAAAAATATCAGTGGCCGGGCAATGTTCGTGAATTACGCAATGTGGCTGAAAAGCTGGTCATCGGGCTTGAGGTGGTTCTTGGTGAACAAAGCTCAAGTGAAAATCTGGTCAGCAATGGCTATGACGGAGCGCTGCAAAAATTTGAATTTAATCTGCTCCGCGAAGCTTTATTGCAAGCGGGGGGGCGCAAAGGAGAAGCTGCTGCCCTGCTTGGAATTCCACGAAAACGTTTTTATCTGCGCTTGAAACATCACGGAATAAACCAGTAATAATACAAAGTGGGTCAGAAACGACCCAAATTGCAGGTCGAATATGACACATTATGAATAAGAATTACTCAATTATTTCAAAGTGTTGACTAGTTACATTCGCTAGCTACATTCCGCCCGCCAGAGCAAGTTATGTTGAAGTCTGGCACCAAAGGGAGGAATTTTATGAAAAACTATCTGCGCGGCTCTATTGCCGCAATCGCACTGATGGCGTCTTCAGCCGCAGTGTATTCTCAAGAGACAGTTGTCGTTGTGACTTCGTTTCCCAATTCTATGACCGGACCAATCGAGGCCGCGTTTGAAGCTGCCAATCCGGGCTATGATCTGGAGATATTGAACAAGAAAACATCCGCTGGTGTGAAATATATTCAGGAACTGGCCGGTGCAAATACCGCCGACATTTTCTGGGCCTCGGCACCCGATGCATTTGAAGTTCTCAAAGGTGACGATCTGTTGGCCGAAGCAAATGTAAAGTCAGAAGGTATTCCAGACATTATCGGCTCATTCCCCATGAATGATCCTGATGGCAAATATCTTGGTTTTGCTGCTGCCGGTTATGGCATTATGTGGAACGAGCGTTATCTTGCTGCCAATGGTCTTGAGCCAGCTCGCGAATGGGCCGACCTTAAAGACCCATCATATTTTGGTCATGTGGGCATGTCTGCCCCCTCACGCTCCGGCACAACTCACCTGACCGTTGAAACGGTTTTGCAGGGCGAAGGCTGGGATGCTGGCTGGGCTGAATGGAAATGGATTGCTGGCAACTTCTCAACCGTCACCGAGCGTAGTTTTGGCGTTCCTGACGGGGTTAACACCGGCAATTTCGGACTTGGCATCGTGATTGACTTTTTTGGATTTTCTTCAAAAGCATCCGGTTTCCCGGTTGATTTTGCCTATCCATCAGTAACAGCGCTGGTTCCGGCCAATATTGCCCTTGTTCAGGACGCACCAAATCCTGATGGCGCAATCGCCTTTATTGAATATCTTTTGACCCCTGAGGGCCAGGAGGTATTGCTCGATCCGGCCATTATGCGCTTGCCGATCAATCCTGCAACCTATGCAAATGCCCCTGAAGGCTTCCCCAATCCGTTTGAGGACAGCTCGATTGGTGCAGCGGTTAATTTTGATGTGTCCAAATCCGGCGCCCGCTATAATCTGGTCAACTCGATGTTTGACGTGATGATCACCTATCGTTTGAATGATCTTCGCGATGCGGTGCGGGCTGTGCAACTGGCTGAAATCAAGCATGCTGATGGCTCAAATGCCGAGGCTATGGCTTTGATTGCAAAGGCTCGGGCGTTGATCGAAGAAAATCCGATTGATGAAGCAACAAGTCTTGATCCGGCATTTGCTGCAATCTTTACCAAACGGCGCAAGGCTGAAACCGACGAAATTGAAGAACGTCAGGCAGAAGTTGAACAGCGCTGGGATACGATGGTTGTTGAAAACTATCGCGAGGCCCAAGAGCTGGCCGAACAGGCAGCGGCGCTTTAGTTCGCAACTGCGAAGTAGTGCCAAATTTGGGGGCGGCTTGTCTGCCCCCAATGTCTAAAACTTCCTGCAGGCAGATTGTTCAATGAGAATATCTGCAAACTGCAAAATTTGATGGTCACCCCCTTAATCTACGGACAGGTTTTATGAAAAATACGCCCCCTCAACCGGCGAAAAGCAAATCGCTTGCCGACAGGTTGCCATCATTTTTATTCCCCAGATTTAGCGGAATGGCACTGGTCGCCATTATGATCGCTGTACTATTGACAGGGTTGTTGATTGTTCCGGTTTTGCAGGTTGTTTATGTGGCCTTTTTAGACCCGAATTCAGGGGCGCTAACCCTTAATAATTTCAAGGATTTCTTCGGCTCATCTCTATTCAGGGAGAGTTTTTGGAACTCTTTTTACGTCTCTGCAATGTCGGTTATTTTTGCCACGATGATTGCCCTGCCCCTGGCCTATATCACCACACGATTTAATTTTAGCGGCTCGGTAATCATTCAAAGCCTTGGGTTTATTCCTCTGATCATGCCACCGTTTGTCGGGGCAGTTGCCATGCAGTTGATATTTGGACGCAACGGCACGGTGAACCTGTTACTCAGAGATAATTTTGGCATCAC